>Ga0255346_1000034_pt1 | contig 244540 bp, 173 predicted proteins | sample wastewater_treat_FD_194410 | JGI IMG/M metagenome (GOLD analysis project Ga0255346, IMG submission 194410) | Wastewater microbial communities from Lulu Island WWTP, Vancouver, Canada - plant22 | ecosystem: Engineered > WWTP > Wastewater > Unclassified | place: Canada: Vancouver, British...
AGGGGTTTGGGTCGATTTCGGAGGGTTAAGGCGTGGTATTTGGAGGTTGGTTCCCATGGCGCGGACCCGCCCGGGCGGGCAGTTCTCGGAATTTTCGACGCACCCCGCTTAGGCGATGATTTGGGTCGCCAAAGTCGGCAGCCTTTTTGTCGTCGAGCATGAAGTCAAAGCGACCGAGTCCGTTGGGGCGCTCGCGAACGACATCCAGCGATGAAGTGCTTTCACAGACGCGATGATGCCCAAGCTCAGCGAGCCGGCACACCAAGGCTGAACGCCAACCTGAACATTCTCGGATACGGACCAGAGTCAGCTTGCTCTTCAGCCGGAAGATGGTGTATATGGGCCGGACTGCGTTGGGGCAGCATCGTAAACGGGCAATTCTTTTCAAACGCACGACAGTTCGCAGATCTCCTCCATGAGCATAAAATCGTTAACACTTCTCAGCACCATTCTACTCTTGGGTTGCAGTGCTGATGGGCAAAATCATGCAGAGGCCGACGAAGCACGGACGCAGAACACTCCAAACGCCCAGGTGGAGATTGACAACCCTTACGCATTGGTCAACTGGGACAAGGCGCAGCAAATCCGCTCCACCACGCACATTCATCTCACTGACCAAGCCGCGCTGAACCGGGCCGCCAAGCTGGGTTATCGGCATCTGCCGATTTCCAATTACTACCCGTCCGCGCCCTATTATCCGATTGATACAATTCGCGCGGGCCAGTTCCGGGTAAAGCAGGATTTCGGCGCGGTAAAAACTGTCGACGGACAACCGCAATACATTCCCGGACCGTTTTACTGGAATGACGTGATCATGAACAAAACCAACGGGTGGTACGACAAGCTGCCGGAGGAGCAACGCGCGCAACTGCCTTTTCAGGTCGGCGACTTCATTTTGAAGGACATTCCGAAGAACATCATTTTCTCGCCGAATGCCGAGCATCACGCGTTTGCGAACATCGGTCCCGGCGTACACATCAATGCGCCCGGCTCGCTTTACAGCAGCGGCACGTTCGATGCCCGCAATCGGTTTCGAACCTTCTGGGGCGGCGGCGAGTTCTCCTACGGCGCCGGCCTGCCGTGGCAAGAATCCTTCGCGCTGATGCTGGAGCAACTGCTTTTCGCGGATGGCGGCGGCATCACCATCAATCACCCGCATTGGTCGGGCAAGGATTTGCCGCAATCGTTGATCGAAGAGATGCTGGATTTCGATCCGCGCGTGCTAGGCATTGAAGTGTTGAACAGCGACGATTGGGACCTGGAGATGTGGGATCGGTTGCTGTGCACCGGGCGGCGTTGCCTGGGTTTCTTCGTTCCGGATTGGCAGGTGCAAACCGACGCGCCGCATCCGGGCGGATTCAACGTGCTGCTCGTGGATGAATTCACGGAACACCAATGTCTGCAAGCCTATCGGCGCGGGGCGTTCTTCGGTTCCCAATTCGGCGGGCAGGCGCTCACCTTTCAGCGCATTGAGTTGCGCGACGGCAAGCTAACCATCGAAACGAACTCCAAAGGCGATCTGACGGTCGTGACGGATCAAAACCGCACCGGTACGGCGGACGCGGATCGGATGGTTTACGAAATCCCGACCAACACGCAAAAAATTCCGACCATCAAGTACGTCCGGATCGAAGCAAGCAACGGCCAGGAACGAATTTTCAGTCAGCCCATCCGCTTCGTGCGGTCCGCAAAATAATCGAGGGGAATTTTTGCTGAAATGATCATCGTGTCGAGATCGTTCAGATTTCAGGTGCAGGGGGAAACGTCTCCGTCAGGAAGCGTTTGCTGACGGCCTGGCATTGGACGTAACGGGGGTGATGATGATGTTGTGCATAGGGCGACATCCACTGCCTGAACCGGGAGACTACTGGGCCGGGACGCGCAGGCGGCTCGGAGCCAGCTCCGTGTCGCGTTTCAGGAACTTCATTCCCGTGAGCCAAAGACCCCCGGCCGCCAGAAACGTCAGGCCGACCACTAAAAAGGACTTGTTCATGTCTTCTGGGCGGCCGCCGAAATAGCCGTTGAGCAGACCGATGATCGTGGGCGAGACGGCGTCTCCGAACGCGTGGATGACGAAGATGTTCAACGCGAACCCAGCGGCGCGCATCGAGGGGTGCGTGACATTGGCGAGAATGGTGTTTGTCGGGCCGGTGTTGAAGAACAGACAAAACAAGGTCAGGAAGATCAACACCCAAATCCACGGGAATGGCGCGCGCAACACGGCGAGGAAAACCGGAAAGCCGCTCAGCATCGCGAGGGCGGAAACCAGGAAATAGGCGCCGCCAAAGCGGGCCCGCAGTTTGTCGCCGAGCCAGCCGCCCAGCAGCGTGCCGGACAGACCCGCCAGGACCAGGATCGCGCCGAAGACGGTGATCGGATTGGCGGGCGCGCCGGGCCGGCCTTCGAGATAATAGGGCATCCAGAAGCCGATGCCGCCCATCGCGAATGTCATCGCTGCCATACCCACCGTGCACAGCACGTAAGACGGCGTGCGGAGCAGAATCAAGTAGTCACGCCACTCCGTCTTTCTGGCCGCGACCGCGGCGGTCAGGTCGGCTTGCCCACGGGGCGGCTCGCGCAGGAAGAAACTCCAAACCCCTAACACGATGCCGGGAATCACGACCAAGTAGAAGGCCCAACGCCAGCTTTCGGGCTTCGCGCCGAGCGTTGAGGCGCCCCACGCGCCGATGCCGGACTTCGCCACCATCTCACCCAGCATAAAGCCGAGCGCCGTCCCCACCGGCAACGCCAGGTAGAAGATCGCCAGCACACGGCCGCGCTGTTTCACGGGGTAGTAGTCCGAGAGGACAGTCGGGGCGACCGGTCCGTAAGCCGCCTCGCCAATGCCGACGCAACAGCGCGTCACGAGCAGCGCCAGGAAGGTGGCCGCCAGCCCGGACGCGCCGCTGGCCAGACTCCACACGACCACGCCGATGCCCATCAACACCCAGCGCGAGTGGCGCTCCGCCAACCGGGCGAAGGCGGGCGAGCCGATCATGTACATCGCCATGAACGCCGTGGCCAAAAGACCGAGGCAGGCGTCGTCGGGTTTGAAACCGACGTGTTGCTGGAACCAATTGAGCGCCAGACTCAGCGCGTCCTCGCGCCCCGCAAAATCGCCTTCTCCGAAGAAGGTCCGCTTGATCGGCCCGACGACGGCCGCCAACACGTAGCGATCGACGTAGTTGAACAGGTTGATCAGGAGCAGGAAGACGAGCGCCGGGCGCGCGCCGGGGAAGGGCGTCTGGCGTTCGGGCAGAGAGGTCGACACGGGGGAGGTTGTCGAGTTCATAGTGTCGTATTCACTTGAGACGCGTCGTCTGGCTGCCGGTCGTTTGTGCGATGGGAAACTCGCTGGCTCTCTCTTGATGATGGACGCCTGCGCACAGGGTGGCCCAAGGACTCATGGTTTCAAGGTTTTACCGAGGTGCGCGACGCGCTGCCGGGCGCTCTCGAGTTGATCGGCGGTCAGCTTCCGCTCGATGCGTCGTGCGTCCATGCCGGCAATCCGGTCGCCCTGCGCGGCTGCGAGCGTGTACCAAATCCAGGCTTCCGGGTAGTCAGGCTTGATGCTGATGCCGTCGCTGAGCAGGCTGCCCAGCCTCGATTGCGCCTGCGCGAAGCCGTGGCTGGCGGATTCCCGCAGCCAACGCACGGCCTCGTCGGTCTCTTCAGTCGAGCCGCCTGCCGAGGCCAGGAGAACCTCCGCCAAATCGAACATGGCATGGTCGCAGCCGGCTTCCGCTTCCTTTCGGAACCAGCGGACGGCTTCGGGGAGGTTCCGCGGCACACCTCGTCCGTCACGATAGAGCCGGGCCAGGGTACAGCCCGCATGCGGGTGATTCCGCTCGGCGGCCTGCCGGAGCAGCGTCGCGGCCGCGGCATAGTCCTCCCTTACGCCGATCCCGTTCAGGTAGAACTGGCTCAGCAGCATCTGCGCGGGGGGGTAATGCTGTGCGGCGGCTTGCTGCAGCCATCCGGCCATCTCGGTCATGAGTGACGTGGCGCGGGCCGCTACTTTTTCGGGGGAGGCAGCGAGGCACCGTTCTGCAAAAGCCGTCAGCAACCGCGGGCGCAAGTCCGATTCCCAATGACGTTCGATCACGGGGCGCAGCGTCTCGTCGGGCGGCTGGTCGGGATTCGCGCTCAAGGCCGAGAGACCATCCTGAATGAGCGGCAGATTCTCCGAGCGTAGGAGCTTCAGAAGGGGCCGCAGGTGCTGATTCTCCACGGCGGGCACACGCTGAAGGGTAGTCCGCAGGAATTGCTGCCCCGCTGTCTCTCCGCGCACGAGCAATTCCAGGTCTGCCTGGAAGGCCGCAATCGTGCTCCGGGTGGCGCCTTGTCTGGCAAACGGCACCGCGAGATGCGGGTCGAATCGACCGAATGTCGCCGCGGCGGCGAGACAACCCAACGGCCCAATCTCGCTGCTCTGAGAGAGGTTCGTGATGTCGTTGGTCACACAGTCGAGTCTTCCGGTAGCCAGGAAGGTGGCGTCCCGCAGCACGGCCCAGGGCCAGGAGCCGCGCGGCCAATACGTATCGTTGGCGCGCAAGAGCAGGCCGCCAAACAGCTTGATCCAGTCGCTGCCCGCCGTCGCTTCAGGCAGAGGCGAATCGAGCACGAACGGAAAGGGCTCGGCCTCGTCGGGCTCGGGAGCGGTGTTCGACAGGCGATCGAACGGCTCGAGCAACTCCCGCCACGGCAACTTTTCGAGGGCGACAACTGCACCCAGCAGTTCTTCCGGAGTCAGACCGCCGGGGATTTTCCGGCCGAGCTTCTCGAGTAGTTCGGCATGTTCCTTTTGCCACAAACCCCGGAATGTGCGCCCGAGCGACCCGAGGGAACTGCTCCACGGATGCTGGGGGTCGAAAACGTTCGTGTAACTTGCGCTGCCGGTCGCCACTTCGCGAACCACGCGGGCCAGCGCGCCTTCCTCGCTCCGCAGCATCAGCGTCAAACGGATTCCGTCCGCCGGCATTCCTGAACCCGTGACGGAATATCGGATCAGCCGCCCGGTGGCCGCGTCGGCCGTCAATTCCATGACTTCCTCAGCGTGCGGGTGGCTGCGGACGGACAAGAGACCTTGCTTGACGCGGCAGTCTGCGTGTTGCGGGTGGGCCAGGATCACGAAGGCCACGGGCGCCAGGGTGAGGCGCAATGCAAAGGGCGCGTTCTGGGAGCCGGCTTGCCAACCGGCGCCGAGTTCAAAGCCAAGACCGGCCCGGCCGTCCGTCCGCTCAGTCGGATCGGCGCTTATCCCCCCAAAGGCCTTTACCTGACCCCGCCAGCGGTTCCCGACCAGCTTCGTTCGCTCTGAGGTCGAGTAAAAGCCGACGAACTCCGGGGTCGCCACGAGGACCTGGGAGAACGCCGGAGGGTCGGCGACCATCGGTTCGCGGTGCACGATCGCCAGACCCGCCGCTCCCAGCACCAATTCGATTCGGTGGTGGCGGTCCGTTCCCTTGGCATCGAATTCGAGCACCCAGTCTTCCGCGCGGTTCTCCCATTGCAGCAACCACTCGCGCAGTTTCAAGAAGGCCTGTTCCTCAGCCGTCAATTCCCGGCTCAGGGGCGGCGCACTGGCGCACTCGACCAGCGCCAGTTCAAGCTTGAATCGCCCCGCTTCAGCCTGCGGCACCAGCTTCGCCAGGTGCGTGCGAAAGCGACCGGAATCATGAAGGCGTCGGACCGCATCCGCAGCCACATCGCCCGCCAAAGCCGCCCCAGCGCGAAGCCCCAGGAAGGCCAGCAGGTCTTCCCGCGAGTTGACACTCAGACCCGTCACCTCGATCCGGTCCAGGGTGCCGACCACGCCGGGGTTCTGCACCTGGATGAGCAGAGCGGCCTCGAGGCGACTTTCGTCCAACTCGAACTCGATCCGGACTTCCGCCTGATGACGATTCAGTTCGGCTAGGGCCTTTCGGACGCTCTGTTCCATCGTTACTCGAGTGTGGGGGTCGGCCGGGACGGGCTGCCTTTCATTCCACGGCCACGAGAAGCCGGGAAGTCCAGCCTCTTTCCGGGCTTCCAGAAGGTCGGCGGCGGAGCGCAACCGATCCTTCAACTGCTGCGCCAGCGTCGGGTCCAGGCCGGACACTTTGACATCGCCGCACCGGAAGCGTGGTCCTTCAATGATATGCACCACGACACACTGCGCAGTGTGGTCGGCCCGCACCTGCACGGCGGCCTTCGCAAATCCTCCATGTTGATAGCTCCGCAACACGGTCTGCTCGATCCAGGCCAAGTAATCCCTAAGCGGCGCGGAGGGATGCGCCCGGGCATGGAACTCGAGGCTCACGCCCAGGACATTCAGGATGCTGTGCCGGGAGAACGTCTGGTTACCCTCGAAGACCAGGCAGGCCTCACTGCCCAAATCTCCCACACGCTCCGAATCGAGCGCGCCTTCGCCGGCGCTGACGCTCATGGCCATGACCAGGAGCAACAGGATTCCGATACTCACTCCCCAGCTCGGTCGGACCGTCGGCGCGCGGCTGAACTCATTCGCTTCAGGAGCTGGTGAAGACGGGCGTGATCGGTTGTCAGCCCAGAATGCAAGGTGCGTGTTCATAGACTCAGGGGTTTACGGGTTCTGCTTGAGCAAAAAGGCATGGATGAAATCCTCCGAGCCGACGGCGTCTTTCGTGGTGGGGATCGGCGAATGCAAGTCCAGGAGCGGTGGAATGGGCGGCACACCGGTCGCCAGGTTCCACACCCGGGCGCTGCCGTCGAAGCTGGCGGTGAGCAGCAGGCTGCCGTCCGGCCCGAAGGAGGCACTGGTTATGACGCCCGCATGGGGCAGCGCAGGTGTGACCGGTTGTCCGTTGGCCACATCCCACACGCGGGCCTCACCGATGCCGCTGGTGGCGCGCAGCACGGCCACGTGGCGGCCGTCTGGGCTGAACACAGCCGAGGAACTCCCGGTGATCGGGGTGGCGAGTTGGCCGGCAGCTTCACCGGCGGGCACGCTCCAGAACGCCACCGTCCCGTCCTTGGCCAACACCAACAGACGTTGTCCTCCAGGACTGAGGGCCACTTGCAGAATCTCCCGCCCCGGCCCGGCAGCGAGTTCGCCCGCTGGGCGCAGACTCCGCAATAGCCCGCCACGCTCGAGGTCCCACAGCACCACCGAGCCGTCGGACGCGGCCGTCGCCAGGTACTTCTCGTCGAAGCGAAACGCGAGGGCATTGATGCGGCCGGCGTGCGCGGGATGCCACACCGGCTTGTCTTCGTCCGGGCTGAACCTCGCCTGGTTGACGGGGCCGGCGTGAGACCACATCCGCACCAACCGGGGCGTGTACGCCAGGATGACTCCGAGGCGCAGGCGGTCCGCGGCCTCGGGGGCAATATTGGGGCCGGCGAGGCGGAGGGCGTCAGTGAACCAGAGCGCAGCCCCCAGCCAATCGCCGCGATCCATCAGTTGCACGCCCTGGGCGGTGTTCAATCGCGCGAGGCGGCGCCGGCTCTCCTGGGCTGTGGCCTCGGCAATCCTCCGTTGACCGGCCTCGGCTCGCTGGGCGTCCGCGGCGTTTGCCCGTGCTGCATCGGCCGCCACCCGTTCCCGGCGGGCCACCCACGCCGATCGCAGGCTGATGGCGGTGGCCAGCACCAGTGTCAGGGCGATGATCAGGAGGACCCCGACCGCCGCGCGATTGCGTCGCACGAACTTCGCGAGCCGGTAGGCTACGGATGGCGCCGCCGCCGCGATGGGCTTGCCGCGCAAGTGCCGCTCGACATCCTGGACCAACGAGGCGGCCGTGTCATAGCGCCGGGTCCGATCCTTTTCGAGCGCCTTCATCACGATCCAGTCGAGATCGCCGCGCACCAGGCGATCCAGCCTGTCCGGCCTGGCGCAGCGTCGATCCGCCACGGCGTTTCGTTCCGCGTCATCGAGCGTGCTCAGCCGGGTGCTGGGCTTGGGCGGTTCTTCCTCGCGGATTGTCCGCATCATCGCCTCGTAGCCCGCTGCCAGGAGTCGCTCCGTTTGACGCTCTGCAGGATTTCATCTCCTATGAACGCGCAGCTCGACGGCGGAACGGATCACCCCGGGACAAACCGCCGGAACGTGGAGGCACGGCACCGACGCAGCACACCCTGGACCGGGGCGTTCAGGGGAGCAAATCGTGCTCGAGTTCGCAAAGTAGCCACGCCCGGGCATAAGCCCAATGGCGCTTGGCCGTCGGTTCGGAGATGCCCAGTACGTCGGCAGCTTCCGCCAAGGTCAACCCGACAAAATAGCGGAGTTTCACCAGCTCGGCCTTCTGCGGTTCGAGGGCGGCGAAGTGATCGAGAGCCTCGTGCAGCGCCAGCAACTGCTCGTCCGCGGCGGGTGCGGCGGTCTCGAGCGCGTCCGTATCCACACGTTTGGCCTGTCCGCCCCACCGTACCGCTTGCCGTCGCCGGGCACGGTCGATGAGGATGCGGCGCATCGCCTCGGCGGCCACGGCGAAGAAATGGGTGCGGTTGGCGTAGGTCTGCTTGTCCTGGGCGGCCAGCCGCAGCCAGGCTTCATGCACCAAGTCCGTCGGTTGGAGCGTGTGGCCCGGCGCTTCCCGGGCCAGCTTGTGGGCGGCGAGGCGCCGCAGTTCGTCGTACACCTGAGGAATCAACGCCTCCGCCGCTTGGAACCCGCGCGGCCGTGTCGTCGCAGCACCTGCTTCGCCGCTCTTTTCCTCGGGAATCACTAGCTCGATTCAACGCCGATCCCGGAATAAGTCAATGCGCGGTTGGCTCACGGCAGCAGTTCTCATTTTGGTCTGGGCCTCCAGCGAGAACCGGCTGAAACCGGGACACCCAACCACGTCCGACGCTTCGGCGTCGCAGTCCATTGCGTGCGAGGCAAATCCTTCGAGGGGAAGCGCCAGCGCGTTCGCAAACCGCGGATGTTCCCCTGCTGGCTCATGGTTCCGGCGGAGCGATCGAGCAAACCAACCACAAACGCGGCCACCGCTTGCGCATGCGCCGCTTACGCCAGCGCGGTCTGCCGGGCCTCGGCCTGCGCCTTCTGGGCGAGGTGCAATTGCCGCTCCGGCACCAGCGTGAACGCCAGCGCCACCACGCCGATCATCAGCGCCACGACGACCGCACTGCCGGCCGCAAAGGCCAGTCGATGCCGCCGCCAGACCTTCTGCAACCGGTACACCGTGCAGGGGGGAGGTGCGCTGACAGCCTCGTTGTTCAAGTGCCGCTGCAGGTCAGCCCCCAGCCCATTGACTGTCTCGTAGAACAAACAAAGACTTGTATTTGGGCAAATCGGGTCGAGTGTCAGTACCATGGGAAACAGTTGGTATCAGAAACTCTTTGGGCTCGAGGCGCGGAACCGTCATGACGATGTCCGCGCGAGGGCTGATGACGGCGATGCGGACGCCCAGTTCTCGCTCGGCGTGCTGTGCAGCGCGGCGGAGGGCGAGCAGCAGGACCTGCCGCAGGCCGCGCGCTGGTACCAACAGGCGGCCGAGCAGAATCATCCGCTGGCGGAATTCAATCTCAGCCTGATGCTCGCCGAAGGACAGGGTGTGCCGCGGGACGACGCCGGGGCGCTGCGCTGGATGCGGCGGGCCGCCGATCACGGCGACGCCGGCGCCCAATACAGCCTGGGGAAGCTCTGTCATCGCGCCAGTCTCGACGGGTCGGAATTGGACGCCGCGGAATCGCGGATCGAGGCTTATAAGTGGCTCACCCTGGCTGCCGCCCAGGGCTACAAGGACGCGGCGATTTCATGCGCGGGACTGTCGCTGGTCATGAGCGGAGAAGAGCTGGCCGAAGCCAATGCGCGTGCGCAGCGTCTGTTGCCGCCTGCGATCGAGGAAGCGCAAGCGCGTCCCGCGGACGACTGACAGGCCGGCAAGCCAGAAGCGCATGGCAGCTTCCTTCGCTGACACCGGCTTTGCCGGAGTCACAAGTCCATGAAACTTGCGGGCTAGGCGAGTTCCTCGCCCAACTCAACGTTCCAGTAGGCCAGGTCGAGGAAGTGCTTCCAACTGTCGTGGCAGGCAAGTCCGAGGTTGACTTGCACAAACGGACGCCACTTCGGCCGTTTCGGTTTGCGGATCAGATGCATGCGGGCTTCCTGCGGCGTTCGGTTGGCCTTGAGCGTGTTGCAGGTCACGCACGAGCACACGATGTTCTCCCACGTGGTCGGCCCGCCGCGGTCGCGCGGGATGACGTGGTCGAGATTGAGGTCTTTCCGGTCGAACGCGCGTCCGCAATATTGGCATGTGTTCTTGTCCCGCTCGAAGATGTTGTGTCGGGTGAATTTGACCTCCTTCTTCGGAAGGCGGTCGAACATGAGCAGAAGGATGACGCGCGGCACCCGGATTCTGAACGAGATGGTCCCGATCGATTCCGCGTGCGGTTCCTGGCGTGAGAAGTCACGCCACTCGTTGAAGTTATAGGTTTGGAAGTTCCCGTCGATCGTGTTGAAGACCACCTGCGCGTGCCCCTCGAAGAGCAGGGTCAATGCCCGCCGCACGCTACAGACATTGACCGCCTGCCACAAGCGGTTTAGCACCAGCACATGTTCGCTGAGGAACGAACTCATACCTGCTTCCGAGTGTGGCGACGCTATCACGGATGTCACAGAAGTGTCAATCGCACCTCCCGCGGAGCCGGCCCGATTGTCCGATTGCCAAACCTTCAGGCTCGGCTCTAGTATGCCGCCATGAAACGCATGACCCGGCTCGGGGTCGGATTGCTCTCGTTATGCGCCGGTGCGCTCCTGGCAGTTGCCCAGGCGCCCGACGATTTGTATGTGCGGATGTACAACTTGATCCTGCAGGCGGATTCCCTGCGAGCCAGCGGGCGCGTCCAGGACGCCATCGAGAGGTACGTCGAAGCCCGAACCGTGCTCGACCAGATCGAAACCAGCTACCCCAACTGGAATCCGAAGATTGTCAAGTATCGCCGCGAATACATCGCCGAGCGCATGGGTCCTGCCGCCCCGTCGACACCCAGTCCTGCAACCCCCGCGCCGGCGGCCGGCACGCCCGCCTCGGTCGGACCAGGGATCAAGAGCGACCCGGAATCCGCTCAGCGGATGACTGCGCTGCTGGAAGAGATTGCGAGTCTCAGCGCCGAGCGCGACACGCTGCAGGTCAAACTGCGCGAGGCCCTGACGGTTCAGCCGGCCGCGGTGGATCCGCGCGAGTTGTCCAAAGCCGAGCGTCGCCTCGAGGAGGCGCTGGCCGAGAACGCGAATCTCAAGGCCAACCTGGCTGAACATCAGGCCAAGCTGGCGCGCGCGGTCGACCCGAATGCCTACGCCGAAGCGCAGAAGGCGTTGAAAGAAGCGAACGACGCGCTCAAACGCCAAACACAGTCCGTCACCGCCCTCACCAAGGAGCGGGATGCCTTGCAGCAGAAACTCCAACGCGCGACCGACAAGGCCCAAGCCCGAGCGGCCCGTGAGGAATCGAGGCCGACAAAGGCCGATGCCGTCGCATACGCCGAAGCGCAGAAGGCATTCAAGGAGGCGCGGGATTCGCTCCGCCGGCAGGCGCAAGCCATGAGCGTCCTGACCAAGGAACGCGATTCCCTGCGCGAGCAACTCGAACGCGCGAACCGCAGAAGCCAAACGCGCGCGGCTCAGGACGATTCCAAGTTGATGGCCGAACTCAAAGCCAAGGCCGATGACCTGAAAGCCAAACTCGATCAGGCTCAGTCGACTCTCGAAGCGGAACGCGGTCGTTCGGCCATTCTCCAGTCCGAGAAACTCACCCTCGAGAACCGGCTGATGACCCTGTCCGCTCGCCCCGCCACTCCCACGCCGGCCCCTGTCGCGCCCGAAACCGGCGGCACCGCCCCCACTCCAACGCCGGCCGCCCCAAGCCCGACTCCGGCGACCGCGGCCGCACCCATTGTCAGGCCGGCATCCGCCGCGGCGCCCTCGAGCAAGGCCGAGAAAGCCGCCGAAAAGGCCTGGGTCAAGCAACTCGAGCGCGAACGCAACGATTTACGCAAGCGGGTGGCCGCACTCTCGCGCGAGGTGCAGGATCGCAAAGTGCGCAGTGGAAGCGCGCAGCAGGACCGGCTCGCGGAGGAACTCGCCATCCTGCGCGCGCGCATCCAGGTGTATGAAGCGCGTCAAGTCCCCTTCACACCCGAGGAGTTGGCCCTCTTCAACACCAAGGCCGCTCTGAGCGATCGGACCGAGCTCTCCGCGTCCAAACGCTCCGCTCGACAGATTCCGGCCGGTGCCGCGGCACTGGTCGCCGACGCCCGGCGCGCCTTCCAGCGCGGTCAGCTTACCGAAGCCGAGCAGAAATTCCGGCAGGCGCTTGTTTTGGACGAGAAGAATGTGAATCTTCTGACCGATCTTGCGGCGACGCATCTGCAGCAGGGGCAACTGGAGGCTGCGGAAGCGGCGTTGAACAAGGTGACCGCGCAGGAACCAAACGATCCCGAGGCCCTCGCCCTGCTGGGTCTTCTCCGCTATCAACAGGCCAGATATGACGAGGCTCTCGATGTCCTGAGCCGGGCCGCTCAATTGAATCCGGACAACCCGCATACCCAAAACTACCTTGGCATCACGCTCGGCCTCAAAGGCCAGCGCGGCCCCGCCGAACAGGCGTTCCGCAAGGCCATTCAACTTAACCCCGACTACGCGGAAGCTCACTACAACCTCGCCTTCATCTACGTCCACCAGAAGCCACCGTTCCTCGAATTGGCGCGCTGGCATTACAACAAGGCCCTCGCCGCGGGTCACGAGACCAATCCCGAGATGGAACGATTGCTCAGTGGCACTCCTGCCGCATCATCAGCGCCGCAGAATCCCTGACTTACGGGCTCGCCATTCGCCGTTGTGCTGTCACAATTCACACCGTGCGAGCATACGAGAACACCCTGAAGCAAGCCGTGAGGACCATCATCGCCATCGCGCTCTGCGCCCTGGTCTCGATTGCCGGCTGGGCGGGGCGCGCGGCCGACGACCAGGCCGAGTTCGGTTTTCAGGGACCGGAAATCTTCCCCATCGACAACCTGATCAGCCTCCTGCGCGCGGCGGATTTCGACGGCGACGGGGCCCAGGACCTGATTGTGGTGAACAACGCCCGCTCGAAGATCAACATTCTCTTCAATCGCGCCGGCAAGACCAACGATCTCGCCCCTCAGCCCATCAGGCGCGAGATCAACGAACTGCCGCCCGATGCCCGGTTCCGCATCGAGTCGCTGGCATCCGAGAAGACCATCTCGGCGCTGGTGGTAACCGATTTGAACAAAGACCAGCGACCCGACCTGGCCTTCTTTGGCACCCCCAAGGAACTCGTCGTCCAGTACAACGAAGGCGGCAACACCTGGAGCGCCCCGCGCCGCTGGAGCCTGGAGGACGGCCTGCTGGACCCGAACGCCCTGACGAGCGGCGACCTCAACGGCGACGGACTCGAAGACCTCCTCATGCTCGGTGAGAGCACACTCTACTTCCTGGCCCAAAAGCCCGACCACACCCTCGCCGAGCCGGAGAAAATCCCGTACAGCGGAGTCGTCAAGGCGGCGCAGATCATCGACATTGACGGCGACGGCCGCTCTGATCTGATGTTGGTGAACTGGGAGCATGCCAACCCGTTCCGGTTCCGCCTTCAAACTGCAGCCGGCCAGCTCGGCCCAGAGGTCCACTTCACCCTCCCCGCCATTCGCTCGTATGCCATGAAAGATTTGGATGGCGACAAGAAGACCGAGGTCATGACCATCGCCGCGAAATCGGGACGCGCCCAGATTTCGAATTTCATCCTCAAACCGGCCGAGGCCCTGACGGGCGATTTCAGCCAAGGCCAATTCCAGGTGATTCCTTTCGCGAAGACGACAAAGAACCGGCGCGGAATCGCCTGGGCCGACGTCAGCGGCGACGGCTTGTCGGATCTCCTGGTCGCCGAGCCCGACAGCGGACAGGTCTCGCTGTTTCTCCAACAGCCCGACGGTTCGCTGGCCGCACCCCGCACCTTCCCGACTTTCACCGGCGTCAGCGAACTGGACATTGCGGACTGGGACGGCGACGGGCGGGCCGAAATCTTCTTCCTCAGCGCGGACGAGCGCCAGATCGGAGTCAGCCGCCTCGACGAGGCCGGGCGGATTGCTTTCCCAACCCTGATTCCGATCGAGGGGCGGCCTTTGACGATGGCCGCGGGCAGGGTGCGCGCGGATCAGAATCCGCTGCTGACGGCCATCGTGGATGTTGACGGCAAGCGGGAGCTGTGGCTGCGCGCCGCGGACGGCGCGGTCACGCGACAGAAACTCAGCGAAACCTTCAAGTCGAACCCATCGAGCCTGACAATCCACGATCTCAACCATGACGGCTTGCCCGATCTGGTGGTGTTGATTCCGTATGAAAAGGTGAAAGTCCTGCTCCAGGGCGACACCGAATCCTTCGACGAACAGGACGTCGCCCCGCCCGGCGGCAGCGCCGAGCAGCCGTGGTTGAGCGCCGCCGACGTGGACGGCGACGGCAAAGCAGAACTGTTGCTCGCCCAAAAGAACTTTGTCCGGGCCGTGGTCCTGCAAGCCGACGCCGGCCCCAAGGAAGGCGCATCGAGGACGACCTGGACCTTCCGGGTCAAGGAGCAGATCAATGGGGCATCGAGCAGCTCGCGCATCGTTGGAGCGGCTTCCCTGCAAAACGGCACCAACGAGGTGGCAAGCCTCTTCCTCCTCGATGCCGAGCGCAAAGCCCTGACCTTGTGCGAACGCGATCCCTCGGGCGTCTGGCAGGCCCTGCGAAATGTGCCCCTGCCGGTGACCGATTTCACCGCCCTCGAGGCGGTGGCTCTCGGCGGCGATCGCGCCAATGCCGTCCTGTTCCTCGGCTTGAACAGCGTCGCCTGGCTCCCTCTGCGCGGAATGATCTGGGAGTTTTCGAGCCTCGACGACTACGAGACCCCCATCAAAGACGGTTTCCTCCACGACGTCGTCCCCGGCGACCTCAACCACGACGGTTGCCAGGACCTCGTCTTCCTCGAAACCGCCAAGAACTACCTCGATATTGTCCGGTTCGAGCCGCCCCATCGCCTCGTCCCAGCCAACCGCTGGCAGGTCTTCGAAGAGCGGACCTTTCGGTCCCGGCGACCCGAAATCCCCGAGCCGCGCGAGGCGTTGATTGCCGATTTGACCGGCGACGGCAAGAACGATCTGGTCGTCGTCGTCCATGATCGCATTCTGGTCTATCCCCAGGAGTAGAATGCCGTGTCACGCGACTATGTGCTGCCTCGATTTCAGGCACCCGCCGCGCCGCAAATCGACTATGCCCGGGAGCTGAACCCCCAGCAGTTCGCGGCGGTCACCGCCGTGCCCGGCCCAGCTCTGGTCATCGCCGGCGCCGGCGCCGGAAAAACACGCACGCTCGTCTACCGTGTGGCTTTCCTCATCGAACAGGGGATTCCTCCCGAGTGCATCCTGCTCCTCACCTTCACCAACAAGGCGGCGCGGGAGATGATGCAGCGCGTGCGCAACCTGCTCGAGAACGATTTGGGCGGCCTCTGGGGCGGCACCTTTCACTCCATCGGCCACCGCATCCTGCGCCGACACGCTGAAGCCATCGGGTATCCACCCAACTTCACCATCCTGGACCGGGATGACGCCGCGGACTTGATCCGCGCCTGCCTCGCCGACGCCAAGGTCGCGCCGCAGGAGCCTCTCTTCCCTAAAGCCGATGTGCTCGCCGAGATTTTCTCACTGGCCACGAACATGCAGATCGGCATCCCCGAAACCCTCGAACGGCATTTCTCGTCGTTCGAGCCACTGGCGGAGGTCATTGTCGACCTCCAGAGGCGCTACAGCGAACGCAAACGCCAGGCGGGCGTCGTCGATTTCGACGATCTTCTGGCGCTCTGGCTGGCTCTGCTCCGCGACCACCCGGACGTGCTCGAGCGCATGCAGCGCCGCTTTCAGTTCCTCCTCGTCGATGAGTACCAGGACACCAACCGGATTCAAAGCGACCTGGTCGATCTGCTGGCGGCCCGACACGACAATATCATGGCCGTCGGCGACGATTCTCAGAGCATCTACTCGTGGCGCGGCGCCAACTTCCAAAACATCCTGCGGTTCCCCGACCGGCACCCTAACACCACCGTCTACCGGATCGAGACCAATTACCGCAGCACGCCCGATATCCTCCGCCTCGCCAACGCCGCCATAGCTCCGAATATCCACCAGTTCCCCAAGGAACTCACCGCCGTGCGCCCGCCGGGGGCCAAGCCGGCGCTGGTTGTCTGCCGAGACGGCCGGGTCCAAGCAGCCTTCGTGGCCACGCGAGCCGCCGAGTTGCGTGAGCAAGGGACCTCGCTCGACGCCATGGCCGTGCTCTATCGCTCCCATTTCCATGCGCTCGAACTCCAGTTGGAACTGACCCGTCGCCAGATTCCATTCAGCATCACCAGCGGAATCCGTTTCTTCGAACAGGCCCATGTCAAGGACCTGACCGCCATCCTCAAACTGGTTTCGAATCACCGCGACGAAGTCGCCTTCAAGCGCCTGGTTCGCCTGCTCCCCGGCATAGGCGCCGTCGTGTCCGGACGGCTCTGGGCTCAGTTCGCCCGCCAATTGCCCCCGCCGCCGTCCGCGTCCTCATCGGTCCCGGACGGGCCGCCGCCGCTCTCCCCTCCCCTGATTGCCCGCTCGTTCGAGGCTCTGGCGTCATCGGTGCCCAAGAAAGCATCCTCCGCGTGGACGCAACTCTCCGCGACACTCGGGCAACTCGAACAGGAGCGCGCGCGAGGCAAGGTCTCGGACCTGATCGCTCTCGCGCTCGATGGCTTTTACAGGACACATCTCGAGACAACTTACGACAATGCCCGCGCCCGGATCGACGACCTCGACCAACTCGCCTCCTATGGCCGACAGTTCGCCAGCCTGCACGAGTTCCTCGCCCAACTCGCCCTGCTCAGCAATGTCGAGGCCGAAGGCGAAACCCGCCCTCAGCAGGATGACGAACGCATCCGCCTCACGACTGTCCACCAGGCCAAGGGCCTCGAATTCGACGTCGTGTTCCTCATCATGCTCTGCGATGGCTTATTCCCCTCAGCCCGGTCCGCCAAGAGCGTCGAAGGCGAGGAGGAAGAGCGACGCCTGTTCTATGTCGCCATCACGCGCGCCCGCAATGAGCTCTACCTCTGTTACCCCGCCACACGCAGCTTTGGCGTCGGCGGCGCCGAGACCCCCCAACAGCCTTCGCGGTTTCTCGAGGACCTGCCCGCCGAATTGATGGAAACATGGAATCTCCACCCCGCGGCGTGGTCCGAGGAAACTCGGACACTGTAGTTCGTCAGGCTACGGTGCCTCACGAGGCGTGTGAAATAACCGCTAACCCGCTTCAGACCGGTCCATCGCTAAGGGTCTAAGCAAACAGACTGTCGGGATTGACCCCGGCCGACAGGTTGCGTCCTCCATCATAAAACCGTTCGAGGCGTGTGCCGGTCCAGCGTCGCAACCGGTACAAGGTGGCAAACACAAAATCGGGCGCCGCTTGCCCCTGGCCGCCGACGAGTTCTCCTCCGCGCCGGACGTTATCCAACATCCAAGCCGGCAGGACGAGGTGATACGGATTGCGCTTCACCTCGCCCACGTGGAACGTGAGGGCGGTCACCATGTCGGCGACGTCGGTGGCCGTCAGTTCCACCATCAGGTTCGGATCGTCCATCTGCCCCCAATACTCGAACTCGACACTGAAGCATGAGAGTCGAGTGCCGACCTCCTGCAGGGCGTCCGTGACCAGGTAATGCACTCCCTCATGCGTGCTGTTCCAATCCTGGTCGTGCGGGAAGAAGATCACGCGGGGCTGATGTTCGAGGAGGATTTGGGCGATCGTGTGGACCATCGGCTGCCAGACGGCGGGTTGACCCTCACGTGTCTTGCGATTGACTTTCTCGAGACCGGTCGGCCCGGTCTGAAGCAGGCCAAAGCCGAGATAATGACAGGCGTTCCTGAGTTCCTCGAGCCGTTCCGCCTGGCGGGCGGGATTGCTGCCTTGGGTGACGGCGACGTTGATCACGTGCATGCGGGCCTCACGCAACAGGCGCAGCGCAAGACCGCCGACGATGCACTCATCGTCCGGGTGAGGCGAGAAGATCAAAGCCTTGGGCGCGTTGGCCGGGAGCTCCGGTTTCGGGGCCGGCGGAAAGCCGCCCAGTGGATAGTTCTTCGCTTCCCGGGCGTACCGGGCATATTCGCTGACAAGGTGGTGATACGGGTTCATAGCTGACAATTACGGATGAGGGATCACGGGAAGACTCGCCGCGGCGATGGCCTGGCCATGTCGTTTCTCCTTCTCGTCGGGCGTATGCAGGTTCACCCGGGCGGCCAATTCCGGGAACTCGGCCTGCAGCACGTGCTTGGCCTCATCGAGAATCACCTCGCCACCGGTCCCCGACGTGACGCGCCCGAGGATGAGCAGATGACGAAACTCGTAGAAGTCGGCGAAGTGGGCGATGGTGTAACCGAGGTAGGTGCCAATGGTCTGGTAGATGCGACGGGCGCGCTCGTCGTTCGATGCCATCAGGGCCTGGACCTGTTTGAGGCATTCCGGCAGGGGTGTCCCGGCGGCCACCGGGATGCCGGCGACCTCGACCAGCCGACCTACACATTGTTGGGAGAAATACCTCGCGCCACAGCCGAAATCGCCCGACCACTCGTCCACCGAGGCGCCGGGATTGTAGTCGACCGGCACAAACGCCAGTTCGTTGAGCCAGGAGGTGATGTTGCCTTGCGGGGTGACATAGCCCCCGGCGGTGCTTGTGCCCAGCGCAATGCCCAGCACGGCGTTGTCGCCAAGCGCCATCGAGCCCGCCAGCGCAGTTACCTCGCCGTCATTCGCCACCTCGAACGGGACGTTGTTCCACGCCTTGCGAATCTCGAAAAACAGGTCCTTCACACGGCGATTGAACAGATCGGGTGGCACGCCGCGGAAAAGCGAAGCGACCTTGACGCGGTTGTTTACATACACACCGGCCGCGCTGCCGCCGATTGCATCCACCCGCGGCAAGTGCTCGGCCGCGCGCCGGAGCGAGTGCATGATGCCGTCGTAATGATACTGTGGATCGGGCTGGCGCACCGGGTCCCAGACCACCTCCTCGCTGAACACGACGCGCCCATCGATCACCGCCGCTACTTTGCGGTCGCTCCCGCCCAGATCGAAACCGATCCGGCAGCCTTCGAGGTGGCGTCCGAGCGGCTGCGTGTTCGAGCGGTGTGGCGGCAGTTCATCCGGCTGGCACCAGCGCACCTCGAAAGGCCGCTCGTAAATCCGACCGCCCATCATCTCGGCATCGAATTTGCCGGTCGCATGCGCCCTGTAATGGCCGGCGAGCGCCTCGGCAAGCGAGGCCGGCCCGGCAAAGTGAATCCGGAAACCGCCACGCGACCAGAGGAGGAACTTGAGCCAACGCTCGACGTGCGGAAAGTTCCCGCCGCTGTCGGGATGATCCTCCGGCAGCACGTTGGTGGCGAAGTGCTCGATGGAACCATTCGCCTGCTCGAGTGCCACTCGCACCGGCACGGCCCGGCCCGTTTGAGCCGCCAGCGCACCGAAAGCGCGGTTGGCGAGGGCGGGCGGACGGAACGCCGCATCCAGAACGGGCGCGACGCGCGGAGCGACGAGTTTTAAGCGTGTGTTAAGCATACAGTGCTGAGGAGCCTACGACGAATCCCGTTTGCTAATCAACACGGTCTTTTCGTTTGGAGCGGTGCTTATCTGTCGAATCTGCTTGCGGTGCCGCTTCATCAAACCATACTAGGTCGCTGTTGGCTGGCCCCTGTGAACACGCTCGAGGAACTCACGGGACTCAGGGTGTCTCGACTCGGGTTTGGGCGACATGCCTGCGGTGGTTGCAGGCGCGGCCCTCGCGGAGGTTGGAGTCGGAGCGCTGCATCCGGGGGGGATCGAGCGGAGATGGCCACGGTTGCCCCCATAGCTCAAATGGATAGAGCGACGGTTTCCTAAACCGTTGATCCCTGTTCAATTCAGGGTGGGGGTACCACGTTCCGTCAACCGACCTGACAAAGCAAAGAGGCATATGATCAACGAGACGCACAGAGGACTCACGAGGCGACAGTTTCTTGCCCGAGGCGCGGCGGGTGCGGCGGCGCTGCCGTGCCTGATCCCGGCCTCCGCGCTGGGACGCGACGGAGCGGTGGCCCCGAGCGAACGGATCGTGATGGGTGGGATCGGCATGGGCGGACGCGGCGCCTACGACTTGAGTGTGTTGTTGGGCATGCCCGATGTCCAGTGGGTCGCTGTCTGCGATGTTCTCAAGCGCCAGCGCCAGGCCGCGAAGAACCTGGTGGACAACAAAATGGGGAATCGGGACTGCGCCGCGTACAGCGACATGCGCCAGTTTCTGGCCGAGCGGACGGATGTGGATGCGGTTCTGATTGCCACCGGCGACCGCTGGCACGCGTTGGCGTCGGTGCTGGCCATGCGAGCCGGCAAAGACGTCTACTGCGAGAAACCGGCCTGCCTGACAATGGCCCAGGGACAGATGGTCGCCGAAACCGCCCGCCGCTACGCGCGCGTGTACCAGACGGGGGCGCAACGGCTCAGCGAACCGCATCACGTGTTCGCCATCGAGATGGCGCGCTCGGGCCGCTTGGGACCAATCCACACCGCCTACGCCGACTGCCGCTGGCGCGACGGGTTGCGTCACGACTGGTTGCCGGCGGAAGCCGAGCCGTCCAAGGATGAACTCGACTGGGACATCTGGTTGGGCCCCTGCCCCTGGCGCCCTTACAACAGCGGCTACGTCAACGGCGGCGGGTGGTATCACTTCTACGACTTCGCAACGGACGTTGCGATGTGGGGCGCCCACACAGTGGCCCAGGCCCTGGCCGGGCTCGATATGAGCGGCGTCCAGTCGATCGAGTTCGAGTTTGCGGGTCCCGATCAGACCATGATGACCCGTTTGTCGAACGGGGTGAAACTGGTTCTCTATCGCGTGCCCGGGTCGGTTTGGGAGAAGTGCGAGTACTGGCATGGGGCGTGCGGCGAGCGATTCGACGGGCCCGAGGGTTGGGTTGCGGCGGCCGACGGTTATTCGGAGACGGATGTCTCGTCTCCGGCGTTGTTGCGCGAATACAGGAAAGTGCTGGCCGACTACACGGCCCGGACGCAGCGGCCCTTGAATCACGTAAGGGATTTCATCGAGTGCATTCGATCGCGTCGGCTAACGGTCGCGCACCATGATGTCATGGCGCAGTCAATGAATATCTGTCTTGCCGCCGACATCTGCGAGCAGCTCAAGCGCAACATGACGTTCGATCTCCGCAAGGCGGAATTCGTCGGGGATGCGGAGGCCAACCGGCTGCGGTCCCGCGCGATGCGAGCGCCGTATCTGTTTTAGCCCACGGGGAGTTTGGACATTCTCGATGCTTGTCGATGTAGTTGCAGGGCCTTCATCGCACACAGCCGGTCGTCCGCGGCGCATCCGGACTGCCATCCGTATCGCACCGATAAGACAGGCGCAGGATTGTGACACCCCGGGCGACGAACTCGCGTTCGAAATCGGTTTCGAGCGCGGCGAGATGGTCGGGCACCGGCACTTCGCGAAAGGCGGTGCGGGGGGCAAACACATGGCGCATCTGCTGGAAATAATCCGGATGGTCGGTGCGGAGGTGAATCCAGCCGCCGGGTCGGAGGACGCGGGCGGCCAGGTCGGGGAACCGTTCGTTGACCAAGCGCCGCCGCCAATGGCGTCTCTTGGGCCACGGATCCGGGAAGTAGACGTGGAGAGCCTCGACGCCTTCGAGCGGGAGCAGGTACTCGAGACAGTAAGCCGCTTCGACGCGCAGTCCGCGAAGATTGGTCAGCCCGGCCCGGCGGCCTTTACGATCCAGCTTGCGCAATCGGCCGAGCATACGTTCCACGCCAAGGAAGTTATGGTCGGGACGGAGGCGTGCGAGTTCGAGGAGGAACGAGCAATCGCCCGCACCCAACTCGACTTCGACAGGACGCTTTTCGGGAAAGACACTGGCCCAATCGAGGCGATCGACGATCGAGGTCAGCGGGTGAAGAAGCGGCGCGGGCTTTACGGCCGAGCGCGGATCGGCCGGGGAAGTGTGTTGGATCATTTGCCGACCATCAGGGCCAGAGAAGCGGCGTAGCCGTGGAGGTAATTGCGCCCCCCCACGGGCCCGATTTCTCCATTGCCAAAAAACCCTGCCAGACCCAGAGGACCGAAGTGCCGTTGAGCCAGGGCGGCGTCGTGATGTGGGGTGCCGAAGAGGCGCACGCCGCGCCCGCCGCAACTGCACAGGCATCCGCCATAGACTGGACGCTCCCCCAATGTGCGTCGGACTCGGCGCAGAGTCTGAATCATGTCTTCGGTCGCGGTGGCGGCATCGCGGCACTGGAACTGAACGGACTGACCCATGCGAGGCCGGGCCCCGACCGCGAGAATGCCTGTCGAGGGATCGCCGCCGAGGAGGTTGCGGATCAGGAAATCGCCGCGCCGAAATTCCTCCTGATACTCATTGGTCACCAAACCGAGCATCAGGTTGCCCTGGGCGCGCTCTTGCTCGGCGCGGGGCAATTCGTTGAATGTCCTGGCCAGCACCTCGTAGGCCGGACGATTACCGATCTCGTGAATCAGATTCCCTTCGGCCTTGGTCACGGTCCACGGCTCGCCGATGGGGACGCACCCCTGGGAGACCGCGCCGACAAGGCTCACCGCGCCGCAGAAGGCAACGGCGATTGCGCCGTCGTCATGGACGCTGCCATCGAGGTATACCTGGGTCCCCTGCTCGTTCGAAGACCCGCTGGCCATCCCACCGAAGGTGGGGCATCCCTGCCACGCCTCGTTCCACTGGCCTAGCCACCGCTCGCCATCCACCGTAAACGGATCCATGAACACCAGCCAGCCATGGACGTTCTCAGGGTCAAGCCCGGCCTGACTCTGCCAATAGGAGGGCCCCTCCTCGGCTTCGACGTCCGCCTGAGTGAACCGAACCGCCCGCACATCCGCCCCGGGAATGTGGTACAGACTGACGACCAATCCGGGGTGCTGCTCGATCTCCTGACCGCCGGCGATGAGGCTTGCGCCCGAACATCCCACCAACAGGCTGGCTTGCGCATGGACACGGAGGATTTCGAGCACTTGCGCCGCGTGCGGCGCGAGCCAGGGCGCCATGAACACCAGGCCCAGCGAAACCTGCGGGGCCTTCAGGTGCGACCGCAACCGGGTCGCCCACTGCTGGAAATCGGCATCGTCGAAGCGCCCGGACCAGTGCCCCGTTGCAGAACTTTCGGTTGACTGAAAAGTCATCGCCGGACAGTAACCCCGCTCGGATCGGAAATCCAGAACCTTAGCACCCCGTCGTCCGAGCTTGCCAACCGCGGGCGCTTGGTCTGAAGTTGCCCGCAGAAAACCACGGCGACCAACATACAATTCTTATGCGCTTTTTATCTGACATCGGTCCCTGCCCACCCAGACCGGCTCAATCCAAGCATCATCTGAGCCGGCGGCGTTTTCTGGGGGGCGCCCTGGCCGCGGGCGCCGCGGCATCGGTCAACGCCCAGTGGGCCGGGCAAACAGCGGAAAGCCCTGCGACTCGAAGTCCGTCCGCTGAGCCCGGTCGCAAGATCAAGCTGGGAGTCGTGGGCACAGGGGGCCGAGGGTGCTGGATCGCTGGGCTGTTTCGTCGGCACGGCGGCTACCAGATGTGGGCAGTGGCGGACTACTTCCAGGAAGTGGCTGACACCTGCGGCCACGGCTTGGGAGTGGACACCTCGCGTCGCTTCTCGGGCCTTGATGGTTACCGGCGACTGATCGAATCGGGCGTCGAGGCCATCGCTCTCGAGACGCCGCCGTATTTCTTCCCTGAACATGCCCGGGCGGCGGTCGACGCCGGTTTGCACGTATATATGGCGAAGCCCGTGGCGGTCGATGTGTGGGGCTGTCTCGAGATCGAGGCCGCGGCTCGCAAGGCGGCCACTCTCGAACGGGTGTTCCTGGTCGATTACCAGATCCCCACCGACCCCCAGAACATCGAAGTCGTCAGGCGCATCCACGCGGGTGAAATCGGCAAAGTGATTTCGATCAACAGCCATTACTTCGCCGGCTTGTTTCCCGATCCGGCCAAGACGAAGAACGTCGCCGACCGCTTCCGCGGCCTGGTCTGGTGCAACGATGTGGTGCTGGGCGGCGGCTACCACGTCAACGCCTGTATTCATGCCGTCGATGCAGCCCTCTGGATCGCCGGTCAACGCCCCATCAGCGCCATGGGATGTTCGCGCGTCGGTCGGGGCGATCCGCACGGCGACAGCCATGACGTGTTCCAGCTCGTTTTCGAGTTCGAGAACGGGCTTGTTCTGAGTCATCGTGGCAAACATCTCAACAACCTGACCGATTTCGATGTTGTCTGTCAGGCGCAGGGCCACGTCGGCACCGCCCAGATTGCCTACGGCGGGAGGGTGGCGTCCAAAGGCCCCAACGACGGCTACAACGGCGAAGTGCAGAACCTCTACGAAGCCGGCGCGGTGCGCAACATTGCGAAGTTCTATCAATGCGTGATCGACCGCAACTTCGAGAACGAGACCGTCCGCCGCTCTGTAGACGGCGCCTTGGCCACGATCCTGGGCCGCGAAGCCGGCCTGCGCCGGGGCAAGGTCAGCATGGCCGAGTTGCTCGCCGAGAAGAAGCGACTTGAAGTCGACCTGAGCGGTTTGAGGGTCTAGCGAGCGCCTCAGAGCAAATCCAGTCTTCCTCTTCCCCATGAGGAGTCCCCTGCTCTCCCCGCCCTTCTCTCCCGCGCCTCGTTCTGGAGAATCCTTGACCCCTTGAACGCGATTGACCCGTTATCGCGGCATCTCGATGGGGACTGAATCGGACGGAGTCAGCCGGCGAAATCCGGTGATCCGATGGAAGGTGAGGAAGTTGGCATCGTGGTTGTTGCGCGCGCCGCCCAGGCCGTCTTCGAAGGCCGTGCGCACGACGGCAATGATGTCCTCGCCGTCAAAGAGCCAATCGGGATACTGGAAGCCGTGCTTTGCAGTGTCGGGATGGTGCAGGAGAATGCAGCGCACCGTCCACGTGCGCAGATCAGGTGACGCGGTCAGGGCGAGGGTGTTGCGGATGCTCCCCGGACCAGGGGCGCGAAATGGCTCGGGTATGATCGTGGCCAGCGTCCAGTACAGCGAGGCCCGGTCATCCCAACGAATGGTGAATTTCTTGGCGCCGCCGGGGAAAGGGACAAAGCCGCGATCGGGATCGAATCTCATCGTCTTTCCCTCATCAACGACCCGCACGATCGCCGCTCTTTCATCCGGGGACCGGGTTTGGACGCGGAGCACATCGACCAGTTCGCCATCGGGCGCGACGACAGCATTGCCTTCGAGCCAGGCGCCAAAATCGCCCTGGTTCCAGTTCGTGTTGCTCGGGAGGAACGTTGCGAACGTCCACTGACCCGCATCGAGCAAGTCGGCATCCACGGCCACGGAGAGCATGCCGGCGCGGTAATTGACACCCCACCCCACCGGCGGATCGCGTCGTTCCATACCGCGCCAAAGCCGGCCCCGATGCTCGATAACGGGCACCGGCGCGCAGTGGTACTGACCGTCGTCCCGGAGGAGCCCGGACCGGTGGTCGCGCGGCTCGGTCCAGGTCCGACCGCCGTCTTTCGAGCGGCGGATGACGGCGTTTCCGTGGTGCTTATCGGTGCCAATGAGGTAGAGGCTATCGCCTTGGGTAAAGAGCGTTGACCAGAAGGCGCCGTTGATAGTGGCGATGCGCTGCCACGATTGGCCGCGGTCGGCAGAGCGATAGACATGGCTGATGGCGCGTTGGTGTTCGGTGCTCTTCGGGCCGAACTCGTCGTGCGAAGCCACGTAATCGCCGTTGGGCAGCACGGCCAGGCTTGGCGACCCGATGTAGATGCCCGACGATTGCGGGCTATGGTGAATCACCACCCCTGGCACGCGGTTCGTGTCGGCGTTCGAAGCTGCGTGAATGCCATCGGCGAAAAGCGCGATCAGGACCAGAGACACACCCGCGATCGACGAAGCCGACAGAGTCGAAGTCGAGGGCGGCGCCGATGTGCAGCCTGTTTTCACATGAAGCCTGGACACTTGACGAATGAATGCGAAGAGGCGCCGTGGAGCTTCATGCAACATTCGGACCAAGGAGCGAGGCGCGGCAGAGAGGGGCGGGGAAACACGGGGGCTTTTCATGGCTCTAAGGACTGGGATTTGGTGTGAGGCGCGCTCGCTAGAGATCGACTTCGAGTCGGTAGAATGTCTGGGCTGGGTCGGGAGCCGAATCCGTGAACACTCCTTCGTTGTCAGGGCCGGCCGCAAGACTGGCTGAAGCGACCGGCTGCCACACCGCCGATTCGATATCGGGGGCGCGCAGCAACCGATAGGCGCGCCCCTGGCGGCGGGGGTGGAACCGGATGTGCCATCCTTTGTCGTCGAACGACACGGAGCGGAACTGGAACAAAGAAGCCGGATCGGTTGGATCGCAGCCCAGCACGAATTCCGCGTAGTTCGTGTAGCCGTCGGCGTCGGAATCGAGCGCGGGATCGGACGGCTCTATGAAGAAATGCGCGGCCCACCACTCGGGGGTCTGGCCGGGCGAAGGCGGATCTTGTCCGGGCCGCAAGGTCCAACGGACGGCATCGGCCAGGACATACGATCCGGTCCCTGAGCTGGTGTTATTGCGCAGACGCACGATTGCAGTCTCACCCGCCGCGAACCGGATATTGGCGGCAACGGTGCGATAGAGTCCGCCCCCCGCCGCCTGGTTCACGACAACGGCGGTTCGGCCGGCGGAGGATTCGATTTCATAGCGCACGCCGGACGATCCGTTGGCGCCGGCGGGGTAAAGAACGCTGAGGTCGTAGAGACCCGGCGTATAGATGCGCGTCCGCCACGTCAGTTCAGCGGTGGCGGTGCCGGAAACCGCTGAGGCCCGCCGGTAGGCTCGGCCGAGGCTTTCGGCCGAGTTGGTGACGAACGTCCAGGACCCGGTCCAACGGGCTTCAGTATCGTCGGAAATCCGGGGCCAGGCCGGGCTGAAGAGGCGGAGGTTCGAGAGGTTTGTCGAGCGGTCGGTCCATGTGACGACGCGGAGACGGAATGGCCGAGGATCGTTGTCGTCGCGGCGAGTCAGAGAATCCAGGAACACCGTGTGGTTGGTGGCCACAGTCTGATCGGATGCAGTTGCTCCGTCCGAGTCGCAGGGACCGCCGAGTCCGTAGAGAACTTGGCCGGCGGTGGGGGTGCGTGTGGACCACGAGACCAGGGCGCTGTTTGCGCCCGTCGAGATGCGGATGTTCTCGGGCGCAGTGTCCGGATCGGGCGGAGCGAGGTGGAAGTCGACCTGTGTGGTCACTCCGGGTTCAAGCGCGATCCAGCGCTCTTGCGCTGCGTAGCCGTGGGCGGATGTGACCAAACTCAGGCGGTTGTTGGGCGGACGCGTCAGGCCGAAGAATCCGTTCACATCAGTCCGAAGAAACGGGGTGGCCGCATCGCAGACCTCGATCGTGACACCTTCGAGCGGTTGGCCGGTTTGGGCGTCTCGAACGTAGCCCATGAGAAGCGCTGGGCCAGTCGTTGACTTCCAGGGCATGGCCGGCGGGTCGACGGGCGTGGGGAAGAGCGCGGGCGTATTGGGGTGATGGCTTGTGGGGCCGGTGAGGGCCGCGAGGAACTCGTCGCGCGGCACACCGTCCTTGACGGGGACGGCATACGAGTAGCACACCACGCCTTCGGACGGGGGGGCGCTTGCTGTGGCGTGGCGCACGGAGGTCATCTGCACCAGGGTGTTCGAGATGGTGTTGAGGTAGGCGCCCACCCCCAGGGCCAAGTGCCGCCCATAGCGGTTTTCCTTGGCGAACCTGCTCCAATTGGCCCAGTCGCCCGCGTTCTGCTCGTGGCGGAAATAGGCCATGGGGATGTTGATGTCCAGAATCCCTTCCTCGAGCCAGCCGCGCCAGTCCTGAAGAACCTTCGAGTAGGCGGCGCTGGTAAGCCATTGGGCGTAGGAGATGGCGCTTGGGGTCCAGGTGATCGTCGCCGCCGAGATCTTGAGGTTCGGTTTGACCGCCATGGCCTCGAGGTAAACGCGCCGGACCAGGCTGGTGACCTGGTCTCGACGCCACTGCAGCCAGGCCGAATCGTCCGGGGCCGGTTTGCCGGTGCTGCCGGTCTCCCGGTTGAATCGGGCGACGGCGACGTCGTTGTAGCCCCAGGTGTTGCCGGCGTAACGAATGTAATCGAACTGAAAGCCGTCGATGTCGTACCGGCTTATGATATCCATGGCGACCTGGAAGGTGTGTTCCTGAACATCGGGATGGCCTGGATCGAATGCGTAGTTCGACCCGTCCCAGGAGGCGCCGGTCGAGGATTGTGTCAGCCAGTCCGGGTGCAATCGGAAGGGGTGATCTGCCTGGGGCGGAAGCGTGGTTTCCTTGTTCCAGATGTTGTAGGTGACGATCCAGGCGTGGACTTCCAGCCGCGGTCCGGCACTGGCATTGTGGGCTTGGAGCAGAAGTTCGGCCAGCGGATCGAAGCCGGAGGCCACGTCCGAGGCCTTAGGTTCGAACCGGCTGTTGTAGTAGGCGTCGCCCCGTTTGCGCACTTCGACAATCAGGGCGTTGAAATTGCCGGCCCGGGCGTCGGACACGATCCGGGTGACTTCAGTCGCGTTGCGCATGGCGGCGTGGAAGGTGTCCACCCAGAACGCGCGCAGTTCCTCCGCCCGCCCGAAGTGGGGATGGCAGACGCCGAACCAGAACAGCCCAAACACAGTGAGGAAAAATCCGCAATTCCGGTTCAGGAGGCATCTCATCGTGATAATCTCGTGTGCTCTGTGAATCGCAATCGGGGCGAAGCCCCCGCCTGGACTGGGGGGGCAGGCGTCCGAGTCTGCGCAGGGTGTAACAAAGGGTCGGGGCAGCCTCAAGGGCAAAAGGAGGCGCGGGGTAGTTCCGCTTGTTGGGCGTAGTTCCGCTTTGACATCAATCAGGCCGGTTGGCAGTGTCAGGCCCAATTTAACTGGACTTGGTGTCTGTCCGTGAGGCAACGGAGAAGGCGGAGTGGAGACGAAAACGATTATGGCTGAACTTGTTGGGAATTTGCTGGTCGCTCAGTCGGGAGGGCCGACCTGTGCGATAAACGCCAGCCTGGCGGGAGTGATCCGCGAGGCTGGAAAGCACGAATGCATCGAGGAAATTTACGGAGGGCTCAACGGGATTCTGGGCATTCTCCAGGAGAATCTGATCGACCTGAACGACGAGAAATCGAGGACGATCGAGGGATTGAAGCACACGCCGGCGGCCGCCCTGGGCACATGCCGCTACAAGATCGACTTCAAGCGCAAGCCGGCCCAGGCCGCCAAGGATATGGACCGTCTGTTCGAGGTCTTTCAGGCCCACAACATTCGGTACTTCTTCTACACCGGGGGCAACGATTCCCAGGACACATCCCACAAAATCCATGAGGACGCCGTCAGGCGCGGCTACGATTTGCGTGTGATCGGCGTGCCCAAGACGATCGACAACGACCTTCCCTTCACGGACAGTTGCCCCGGGTACGGGTCCGTCGTCAAGCACAATGCCACCGTCGTGATGGAAGTCGGCATCGATGTTGGGAGCATGGCGACCGATGACGGATCGTGCTGCATCATCGAGGTGATGGGCCGGTCGGCGGGATGGATTGCGGGCGGGACGGTGCTGGCCAAGCGGGGCAACCCGGCCGCCGCACCGCACATTGTTCTGTTGCCGGAGATTCGGTACGACATGGAGGCGCTGTTGGCCAAGATCAAAGAGGTGGTCGAGGCCTATCGCTATTGCGTGATGGTGGTCGGCGAGGGCTTGAAGGACCAGGAAGGGAAGGAAATCGGGGCCGACGTGACCCGTCTGGATAGCTTCGGACATCCGGTCCTGGCCGGCGCGGCCGAGAAGCTTAAGGAGCATGTGCAGGGCAGGTTGAACACCAAGACGCGCACTGTGATCTTGGGATACGCCCAGCGCGCCGCGGGGCACTCCGCGAGTCTGACCGACATCGACAATGCCTTTGCCTGCGGCGAGGCGGCGGTGCGCGCGGCCGTCGATGGGCAGAGCGGCTTCATGGTCAAGATCGTCCGCAGTCTTCGTGAAGACGGGACGATGGCCTGGAGCACCGGGCTGCATCCGCTGGCCGAGGTGGCGAATGTCGAGCATTTCGTGCCGCGCGATTGGGTGAGCGAGGACGGTTTCATGCCCAACGAGAAGTTTATCGAGTATGTGCGGCCGTTGGTCGAGGGCGAGGTGAAGGTGCCGATGGACGGCGGGCTGCCGAAGTATGTCACCCTCGAGAAGAGCCCCGTTGAGAGGAAGCTGCCGCCCCGGGCATAGCCCGGCCGATTTTTGATCAGAGCGTTTGTCGCGGAGTGGCGAAGCCGGGGTTGGGATGCTGCTGTTTCTCGGCGGCGGACACGTGTCGGATCGCCCGACAGTCCGCGGGCTCGAGCGGCTGCATCGGACGCCGCGGTGAAGGTAAAAAATTAGCCAATCGGGACTTGACGCTCCGGAGGACGTCGCATAGACACAACCGCAACCTGAAAACGAAATGGGAGAGACGCATGGCTGAACAATCCATCGAGCAGAGGGTTAAAGAGATTATCGTCGAACAGTTGGGTGTAACTGTCGATCAAGTTACCCCTGAGGCGAAGTTCATCGAGGATCTAGGGGCCGATTCACTCGACACCGTCGAGTTGGTGATGGCTTTGGAAGAGGAGTTCGGACAGGAGATTCCCGACGAAGAGGCCGAGAAGCTGCAAAGCGTGGGCGATGTGATCAAGTACATCGAAGATCTGCAGCAGAAGTAAGAGCCTGCGGATTGAACTGGGCAGCCCCGCCGGATTCAAGCGCGAGCTGCCCTTTTTGTTCTATGGCGATCTCGCAAACCGAACGACGCGTGGTGATCACCGGACTGGGGGTTGTGTCGTGTCTGGGCCACTCGGTTGACACCTTCTGGACCAATCTCCTCGCCGGCCAGTGCGGCATCGACCGCATCTCGCTCTTCGACCCGACACAGTTCGACTGCCAGATTGCCGCCGAGGTTCGCAATCTCGATGCCACCGGCGCATTCCCCTCGGCCAAGGACGAGCGGCGCACGGATCGCTATATGAAATTCGCCCTGGTCGCGGCCAAGGAAGCCTTGCTCGACTCGGGGCTTGATCTGGATCGATGCAATCGCGACGCCATCGGCGCCTTCCTCGGCTCGGGGATTGGCGGCCTGCATACCACTGAAGAACAACACAAGATTCTGTTGAGCAAGGGACCGGGCCGCCTGTCGCCCTTCATGATCCCGATGCTCATTCTGAATATGGCGTCGGGCCTCTTCTCGATGTTCCACGGCCTGCGCGGCCCCAATCTGGCGACCTGCTCCGCATGCGCGACCTCCTCGCATGCCATCGGCGAGGCATGGCGCACGCTCAAGATGGGGGACGCCGATGTGATGTTCGCCGGGGGCAGCGAGGCCACCATTACGCCGCTGGGCATCGGCGGCTTCTGCGCCATGCGGGCGATGAGCACGCGCAATGCGGAGCCCAAACGCGCCGCGCGTCCGTTCGACGCGGACCGGGACGGCTTCGTCATGGGAGAAGGCGCGGGCGTGCTGGTGCTCGAGAATCTCGAACATGCGCGCCGACGCGGCGCGCGAATCTACTGCGAGGTGATGGGCTACGGCAACACGGCCGACGCCCATCACATGACAGTCCCCTCGCCCGAGGGCGAAGGGGCTGCCCGGTGCATGCGGATGGCGCTCCGCTCGGCGGGGATGGCGCCGGAGCAGATCAGTTACATCAACGCTCACGGCACGGCCACCCCCCAGGGCGACATCTGCGAGGCCCAGGCCATCCGGACCGTCTTTGGCGCGCATGCCAGCCGGTTGGCCGTCAGTTCCACCAAGGGCGCCACCGGTCACATGCTCGGAGCGGCCGGTGCCGTCGAAATGGCCGTCTGCTCGAAGGCGATCCAGACGGGCGTTGTGCCCCCCACGCTCAACCTCGATCATCCCGACCCGGCCTGCGACCTCGATCTCGTGCCTCATGCGGCGCGGGAAATGACGGTTGACGCCATTGTCAACAATTCCTTCGGCTTTGGCGGCCACAACGCCTGCCTTGTGGCACGCAGATACGTGGGATGAGAAAAGAAATTGTCCCTGCCCGATCGCGGGACCAGACAGGGACAAATCTGGGAGTGGGAGTTCGCCACGCTCTCTTCCCCGGGCTGGCATTAGGCGCCTCTCGATTGGGCTGCCAGCTTCCCGACGCCATTCTCCACGGCAAACGGAGTTGTCGGCCTCATAGCAGGGCCGTCCAGCGCCTTGCGGTCGCTGAATTATCGAGTGAGGCCTCTCGGCTCGACTGCGCTGGTGTTTGCGCCACCGGCTTGCGAACCGGGCAAAGACACGTCTATGACCGTTGCTTCGCGTCTTTGCCGCTTGCACCGGGTCGGCCACCGCGTGTGGCGGTGCGTTGGCCCGGTGCCACGGGTCTGACCTCTTACCTCTCAAGCTGCCTTACGCTCATAGGCCAGCGGTGCCGTTTTTAACATCGCCAGCGCTTTGGGAGGTTTTCACAGGACCTGCCTCGCCCTGTGCCCTCCCCGCGACAGACGCTCGCTTTGTCTCGCCTTTCGGCGCATTTCGTCGGGCGGCCCTCATTCGGAACAACCGCCAGAGCCGTCCGCCGCGTGCTGGCGCGCAGTAGCAGCTACGCACCCTCTGGGTGACTGCGATTGGCTCGAGCCCGAAACCAGCCCGAGTTGACTTGACTCGACTCGGAGCGGCTTCTCATCGCCCCTCGTCGCTCAGTTCCTTGCTCGCGTCACTGACGGCGCGCGAATGCCGCCAGAGGAACTGGTGAATCCTGCCTGCAAGACGCGCAGACCTCACGATCCGCTCTTCCTCACAGGGGCTGGGCCAACCAGCCTGCCCCAGCCTTTCCCCAGTCGCCTGGGAATATCTTCGGAAAGGCCTGCCGGACCGTTCAGGCCCCCGCAATCCTTTCCTGTTCTTTCAATGAACTGGTCACACCATACATCAGAACACACTCCTGTCAACAAAAAAAAGTTGCAAAATATTGATAGTAAACATGTTGTGAATATGCTGTGAATAACCTTCCCGAGCCCCTCGCGCTTCGTCGGTTCTGCCAACCAAGACGGATTTCCTCGATTCCGAATACCGACAACCTACAGATGCAACGCGACTGGAGTTGGGCAGGCGCGCTGGACATTCAATGCTGAGAATGACATGTTGGGCCAGGAGCGTTCTGATGGCGGACCGGGGCCCAGTTTGCAGGTGAGACGTGCGGTGCGAACTCACGCCCTGCGCTGACGCCATTGAAGCTCCGATTCTGGAAGGCAGGCCGCTGTGCCGCGAAAGCGCATCGAATGGATTTCCGCCTCAAACCGACCAGATGCGCGCAGGCGCGGGCGTATGCCAGCGGCAACTGGTCGGTTTGAGGCGGAGCTTCGTTGGAAGCCCTGGACATTTAGCACCCGACTGTGAGCGCATGAGTTGCGATTCATCGACACCCGGCATCTGTCCGCATTGCGGAACCGAGGTTCCAGAGGGAGCGGCGGCCTGCCCTGAGTGCGGGTCTGACAAACGGACGGGATGGTCGGATCAGGCACGCTATGACGCGTTGGATTTGCCGGACCAGGAGTTCGACTATGACGACTTTGTCGCACGCGAGTTCAGTCCGAATCAACGGCGGTCGGGTCAACGCGGTTGGGTCTGGTGGGTGGCGATCGGTCTGATGGTTGTCGGTCTGATCGCCTTTATGGCGGGATCTCTGAACTAAGGGTCTGTGCAAAAGTCGCAGCCATGAAATCTTCACGTTTCGCGTCTTGTCTTTCGGCTCTCGTGCTTGCGTCGCTTCCGGCCCCGGCCGCGGCTCTGCCCGACGCGCCTTTTCGCCAGCCGATGGCGGTGCGTTTGGCGCAAGCGCCCGAACTGGACGGAGCAGAGTACCGTCGTCTGGCGGTGCAGCGGGATGGGATTGCCTACGTGTTGACGGACAAGGGTGTCGGACGCGTGTTTGGGGAGCGTGTAGCACTGGACCAGAGCTTTCGCCCGCTGGCCGGCATCGTGCCGCTCGATCTGGTGGGCGAAAGCGGCCATGTCTTCTACCTGTTCGAGGACAAACTACTCTCGAACGATTTGGCGGGGCAATACCATGTGGCTCTGCCCAAAGGCGTCTATCGCAGTGCGGCGGTCAACGCCGAGGGCGTGGCTCTCCTGGCGGCGCCCACGAATCTGCTCCTGGTGGCCGGGGCGTCGTGGACGAATCTGCCCTTTCAGGTCACCCGCCAAACGGAGCGGGTCTACGCGTGGGGCGTCCAGTTTTTCATCCTGGCCAACGATACCATCTACCGCATGACCGGACCGCAGGTCGATCTCTTCCATCGAGGCACGGATTTGACGGCGCTCGGTTTCAGGGGCGCGGAACTGTTTGTGGGCACCACCCGCGGCTATTACGTGCTCGATCTGCGGAGCGGGAAACACCTTGTTCCATTGCAGGAGCGGCTGCCGGCCACGCACATCACCGCGTTGCGTCCGTTGCCTGGCGCATTGTGGGCGGGCACGACGCAGGGCGCGTTTTGCCAGACGGAGCCGGGATCCTTCAAATACTATGCCTCGAAGCGGTGGCTGCCTGACGACCACGTCCTCGATCTCCAAGCCGACCCGCTGGGCGACATGTATGTCCTCACCAAGGGCGGCCTGGGCAAGATCGAGTTTCCGCGGATCACGCTGGCCGACAAGGCACGGTACTACGACGACAAGATTCGGCAGCGGCACATCCGCTACGGGTTATGCGCGGAGCTGCGCCTGAACAAGCCCGGGGACATGGCATCAGCCGAGATGATTGACACCGACAACGACGGCACATGGAGCAGCGCGTATCTCGCCAGCCAGGCCTTTCGGTATGCCGCCACGGACGACGAGAAGGCGCGCGCCAACGCGTGGGAGACCTTCGCGGCCCTCGAGCGGCTCCAGTCAATCAACGGGCTGGACGGTTTCCCCGCTCGCACATTCGAGCGGACGGGATTCAAGGTTTCTGATCCCGAGCGCTGGCACTTGGCGCCGGAACGCCATTGGGAGTGGAAGGCGCACACCAGCAGCGACGAGATCACGGGGCAGACATTCGCCTACGCGGTGCTTTGGGAGGTGGCGGCGCGCACGCCCGACGAGAAGAGCCGGATCGCGGCGGGGTACGAACGGATCATCAACCACATCCTCCGCCACAACTACTATCTGGTCGACGTCGACGGCCAGCCGACTCTTTGGGGTCGATGGCATCCCGAGTACGTGAACCACTATCCGCCCACCATTGTCGATCGGCGGCTCAACAGCGCCGAGATTATCGCGTTTCTTCAGTTTGCCCATCACGCCACGGGCAAGCCGGTCTATCGGGACAAGGCCTACGAATTGTTCGAAAGGCACGGTTACCTGCGCAACATCACAAACAGCATGGCCCTCATTCGCCCAACGCCCGGATTCGTCTTCCGCGGGCACGACATGGGCGACGCGTGGAACCATTCCGACGACGAGCTTGCGTTCTACACGTACTGGGTCCTTTACCGTTTCGCGTTCACCGAGGACCTGCGACGCCTGTACGCCGCGGCGATCCAGGACCACTGGGAAATCGAGAAGATCGAGCGCAATCCCCTCTGGAATTTCGTGCTGGCCGCGACGGGCGCCGATCCATTCGACATCGCGGGCGCGCTCTGGACCTTGCGCAATTTTCCAATCGATCTGGTCGATTGGACCGTCCGCAACTCGGGGCGTCAGGATCTCACGCGTCGGCCCGCCAATTTTCGCGGGCAGGACACCGAGGAACTCCTGCCCCCGGACGAGCGACCGATCATGCGCTGGAACGGGAACCCGTTCGTCCTGGACGGCGGCAACGGCGGTTTGCGGGAGCTCGCAGGGGACGAGTTCCTGCTTCCCTACTGGATGGGACGCTACCTGCGCCTGATCGAATAGGGGCAACCTTTGGACTTGATTCCCCTCGAGTCCGGTTTATAGTCGCGTCGATCAGCAATTGCGGCATGTCTCACTTGACGCATACGTACGCGCGCGGACGGCTTTTGAACCGGAAGGGGGGAAGTGCATTCACACTGATCGAATTGCTGGCTGTTTTGGCGATCATCAGCATCCTGATAGCGTTGCTTCTGCCGACTTTCTCGTCCTCGAAGGCAAAGGCCCAGGGCCTTTACTGCCTGAAGAATCTGCGCCAGTTGCAGCTCGGGTGGACCATGTACGCCGACGAACATCAGGACCATCTCCCGGGCGTGATCGGCGGCTCGTCTCCCGGACCGGGGGTATGGGTTTCCGGTTGGATGGACTTCAGCAGCAGCCCGGACAACACCAACACGCTTTACCTGACCGATCGCAGGTTTTCCCAACTCGGGCCGTATGACGTGCCCGCGCGCATCTATCGCTGTCCGGCGGACCGGAGCACCGTCAACATCGGCGGCGCCGTGTTCCCGCGGGTGCGCAGCATGTCGATGAACTGCTGGATGAATTACCTGGGCACCGTCCCCATCGGCCAGGACAAGTACCGTGTCTTCCGCAAGACAGGCGACATCGTGGATCCGCCACCCTCGAAGGCCTGGGTCTTCATGGACGAACGAGAGGACAGCATCAATGACGGTTTATTTCAGACCAATCTCAAGGGCCGGGGCAAGCTCGCCAAGATCGTCGACTACCCCGCCAGCTACCACGCACGGGCGGCGGGCATCTCCTTCGCCGACGGCCATGCCGAGATCAAACGATGGCACGATCGGCGCACGATCCCGGCCCTGCGCAGCAATCAGGCGATCCAACTCGACGTGCCTTCCCCTGACAACCCGGACGTGGCGTGGCTCCAGGAACACTCGAGCAGCCCCATAGCGGAGTCCTATTAGCGAATCTCACCGTTTGGCTCGAGGCAGGTCCAGAGCCCACGGCACAGCCGTCCTTAGTGCCAGCGTTCTCTCCTCCGTCGGGGCATCCAGACACTCGAGAATCGCCGTTGTCCGCACCCCCGGATTGGAACTACGCAGAAGGCGGGCGATGTCATCCCAAGCCAGGCGTTGATGCAGGAGCGCGCGCGTGGCCTCGTCGAACTGAGGCGGCCCGAATCGCCGGGCCTGGACTTCGTCCATGCGCACGTAACGTTCGAGAAACCGGCGCGACGTCCCGCATGGCAATTCCCCCAGGGCCCTGAGCACATACCCGGTCCTCCGGAACTCGAACGTCTGGCGGGGTTGCGAGCCGGAATCCGCACTGAGGTTCCCCTCCCCTGGTCTCGAGGCACGAGTCGGCGGGCGATACAACAAGCCGATCAGATCGCCGGCGCACTCCGTTGCCCCGAGCTGACCCAGCGCCTGAATCGCAGTCAGTGCGTCCAGTCCGCTGGATGCCCGGTCCGGATGAGGAGTTGGCTTGCGTGCCTGGCGCAGCAGTGCCGAAATGACCGGACGCGGCTTCTGCCCCAGATCGCCGAGCCGCCGGGCTGCCCACGCGCGTTCGGTCAGGCGGTGCTGCGGGCCGGCGGGGTTGCGCCGCCCGGCCATGAGCTCGAGCAACCAACTTGCCGAGTTCGCATGTGGCAGGGCTGCCAGGGCGCGCGTGACAGCGAGCGACCCGAAATCGCCGGCAGGGGGCAGGCTGGTGGACAACGGCGGTTCGGCGGCGATTTTGAAGGTTGTGGTGTAGGGCAACGGTTGGTAAGGCGCACGGCCCAGAAGACGGGCTGCCACGCGCGGATCATCGACCAGGAGCATCGCGCCGGGTCGAGCCAAGGCCGCAGCGACGGCGGCAGGATCCATGTCGCGTCCGTTCTCACAAAGTCGGGCCTTGTAGGCGAGCGGCCGCAAGCGCGCATTCTCGAACCGGCGGCTGGTGTCCGGTGTGCTCACATGGGTGACGTGGTCCCAGGCATCGGCCTCTTCGAGCAAACGTGCGACGTCTGATTCCAATCCAGGTTCCCTCAGGTGCAGGTCGAGCAGCATATTCTGCTGCCTGGCGACATCGAGCAAAGCGGCAAACGTCGGCGGGGAACTGAACAGGGGGCGGCCATAGGCGACCTTAGGTCTCAATGAGACCATCTCGCGCAACGTCGCATCGCGCATGGGCCCAAAGCCGTCGGTAATGCGGTCCAACGCCTCGTCGTCAAAGAGCACAAGAATGCCGTCGCGCGTCCGACGCACGTCGACCTCGCATCCGTCCGCACCGTAAGACAAAGCTGCGACACACGACTCGATCGAGTTCTCCGGGGCCATTGCGGTCGCGCCGCGACGGACCATGACCGCTGGCCCCTGCCGCCGGAGAGCGATGACTTGGTGCCGCGTTTGGCGGGCGTCGGGACTCTCATCACAGAGAGTTGTGGCGTACTGGCGCACCAGAACCAGATCGCCCGATCGTGCCGCAACCATCGGCAGAGCAAGGCAGAGAAACCACGCGGCCAACCGGCTTCGAACGGCCCGCCGCACCGTCGATTCCCTCTCGCGGTGCGGCTGCCTTTGCGGGCAGAAGCAGGCGCGAGCCGCCGCGCCTCTCATCCCGTGCAGGCCCCGTGCGGCGCGGTTCATCCGCGGATTACGGCAGCAGAAGAACACGGTAGAAACGGGAAGCGGCCTGGCTGGGAGGATCGGCGAAGATCAACTCCGTCCCGGACGCCACCCTGGCTGAACCGGAGGGGGCCCACTCTCCATCCGGCAATGCATCCGTCCATTTCTCGTTGATCACCACGTCGTCGTGCAGGTCGACCCGGTTGGCTGCAACAGGCGGGCTCATGGGAACGGATTTGTTGCTCATGGCAAGTTTTGACATTCAGCGGTCGAATGCGCACGGGGACCATGAACCGATTTGTAGCCGCCGACGTGAGTCGGCGCTGATTTCTGCTTTTGACGGAGCGAGATGGCGCGGACTCACGTCCGCGGCTACGGAACCACGCTTCATGGCAAGTGCTTCTCGGCCACGGCCCGCACTTCGTCCAACCAGGCGCGGCGTTGGTCATCGGTGCTGACGATGACCGGACTGAAAACGCATCGGACCACATCGGTGATGCCGCAGAGGCCGAACACGACTTTGCGCCAATGGACTTCGAGCGGGTCTCCCAGGACCTTCTCCTCGATTTCCTGGGGCGTGTTTGCGGTGTTGAAAACCATCCCCCATCGAGCCTTGAGCAGGCCCTGGGCCTTGCCGCCACCTTTCCCGTCGGGAACAAACTGGTAGGCTCGCCCCGCCCGCAAGACCCGGTCCACCCACCCGCACAAGATCGCCGGAGGCCGGCTCCAGTAGTTCGGGTGGACGATCGCAATTCCATCGATTGTGACGATTTCATCGATCTGCTCGGCGATTCGAGCATCGAGCGGAGCGTCTTTCGGGAGTTCGGACGAAGGCAGGACCGGATCGAAGCCTTCGGCGTAAAGGTCATGCCAGTGGACAGTGTGGCCACGGTTTGTGGCGACGGCGCGCACGGTTTCGGCGATGGCGTGATTGAAACTGCCGGGTGTCGGATGGGCCAGGATGATCGAGATCGTCATGTGCAAGCGTCAACGAATTGCTGTCATGTATCCATCATTCAGGACTCGGCGCGTCGTGCAACCGAACGGCCCTGACGGATCGCAGCGGCTGGTCCAATCCATGCCGGCTCGAACATCCAGGATGGCTCGAGTTGGCAGGCAGGAATAAGGGGCGCCGGCCGAAGTCTCGCCAGTGTGCCAGTCTCTTCCATTGGAGTGCAAGCTTCCGAGCCGCGCATCCGCCCACCTTCCACGATGATTTCTGCGCAAGCACCAGGAGCTGAAATGCACCCGTCAGCATCCGTACACTCATCGCCCTCCCACCCCTGCTCGACCACGTCCAAAAATGAAAGGATCGTGGCGTGGCCCCTCTTCATCCGGCTTGACCCAGTACAATCGAAGTGCCAGAGATTGCACATGATCAAGACGCTCATCGTCGGCGCCGTTCTGACTGCAGTCGCTCTGCCGGGTCTTGCACGGGGTGCAACCTTACACACGTTCAAGAAGATCCAACTGACACCCCATTTCTGGGCTGAGGGGGCGGCGGCGGGGGATTTCAACCGCGACGGCAAGATGGATGCCGTTTACGGGCCGTTCTGGTGGGAGGGGCCGGAGTTCGCGAAGCGGCACGAATACCGCCCGGCAACGGCCACCTTCAAGCGCAAGAACGCGGCCGGCGAGGAGGAGACGCTGCCGGGCTTCGAGGGTGCACTCGGCTCGAACAACGCATACTCGGACAACTTTTTCACCTGGACATGGGATTTCAACGGCGACGGCTGGACGGACATTCTCATCGTCGGGCTGCCCGGCGAGGAGGCGTTTTGGTTTGAAAACCCCCGGAACAAGGCCGGACACTGGACGCGGCACACGGCATTCGACATCGTGGACAACGAATCGCCGATGTTCGACAATTTGGTGGGGGATGCGGCGCCCGAACTCATCTGCAACTCGAGGGGGTTCTTTGGTTATGCGATGCCGGATCCGGGCCAGCCGACGCAGCCCTGGACGTTCCACCCCGTCACGCCCAACAAGAACTATCACAAGTACAATCACGGGCTGGGTGTCGGAGACGTGAACGGCGATGGCCGGCCCGATCTGCTCGAGAAGGACGGGTGGTGGGAACAACCTGCCTCCCTGGCCGGAGATCCGGTCTGGAAACACCATCCCTACCCCTTCTCGCCACCCCAGGAAGGCATGCCCGTGGGCGGCGCCCAGATGTTCGCCTACGACATAAACGGCGATGGATTGGCCGATGTCATCACCTGCCTTGCCTCGCACGGCCACGGATTGGCGTGGTATGAACAGGTGCGGGAGAGCGGCCAAATCACCTTCAAGCCGCACATCTTCATGAATCGAGAGCCGGCCGACAGTCCCTACGGCGTCAAGTTCACCCAGCCCCATGCCTTCGACCTGGTCGATATGGACGGCGACGGCTTGAAAGACCTCGTCACTGGCAAACGGTTCTGGGCGCACGGACCGACGGGGGACGTGGATCCCAACGCGCCGGCGGTCCTCTATTGGTACAAGCTAGTGCGCGGACCGGGCCGGACGGCAGAGTTCGTGCCGCATCTGATCGATGACAACTCGGGCGTGGGCACCCAGGTGATGGCCGTGGACATGAATGGCGACGAGCGGCCCGACATTGTTGTCGGCAACAAGAAGGGCGGCCATGTCTTCCTCCAGGAGGTGAAGACCGTGAGCCATAGCGAATACGATGCCGCCCAGCCCAAACGCATCGCTCGCTAGCCCGCCGTGTTTCGTCCCTGCATCGACCTGCGCGAAGGCAAGGTGACCCAGATCGTGGGCGGGACCTTGGGAGACGATCCGTCGGCGGTCCGGACCAACTTCATTTCGGAGCGTTCCCCGGCATGGTTCGCGGCGATGTATCGCCGGGATGGCCTGGAAGGCGGGCATGTCATCATGCTCGGGCCCGGCAATGAGGGGGCGGCGCGCGAGGCGTTGGCGGCCTATCCGGGCGGGCTCCAGGTCGGCGGCGGGATTCGGCTCGACAACGCACAGGGCTGGCTCGACGCCGGGGCCTCCCATGTGATCGTGACCTCGTGGATTTTCCGCGACGGCCACCTCGACTGCGAACGGCTCGATGCCCTGGTGCGATCCATTGGGCGCGATCGGCTTGTGCTGGATTTGAGCTGCCGCCAACGCGGGGGACGCTACTGGGTTGTCACGGATCGCTGGCAGACATTCACCCGATTGGACCTGAGCCGGGCGACGCTCGAACGCCTGGGTGGTTCGTGCGCGGAGTTTCTGATTCATGCGGTCGATATCGAGGGCCTTTGCCGGGGAATCGATGGGGCGCTGGTGGCCGACCTGGCGGCCTGGGCCTCCATCCCCATCACCTACGCCGGTGGCGCCAGGTCCCTGGCGGATCTCGAAACGGTGACGCGTCTCGGACAAGGGCGTGTGCATCTCACCATCGGGTCCGCACTGGACATCTTCGGCGGCACCGGGGTGCGATACGTCGATTGTGTCGCGTTCAATCGCCGTGTCCGGCCCAAATAATGTTTTGGCAAGCGCGGCTGCGTGTGCTAGACAGACCCGCGCTCGGAATCCCGAGCTCAGCGGGTAATCGAATCAGGCTTATGTCACAACACCGAAGTCTCCGCGCCGCCGCAACCTTGGGCGCGAAACGGACCGTTTTGAAGCGTTTTGAACGGGTGGAATTGCTCAAGAAACGCGGCCAGTGGAAGAGCGGCGACCGCGTCACCGGTCTTGTCAAGACCAAGCCCGAGAGTTAATCGCGCCGACCTGCCCTGGCGCTCGAGGCTATCGCGGCGGGGCGGAAAACCCGGATTCGAGTGAAAGTCCGGCTGCAGAAATACCTGGCCGACGCAGGGGTTGCATCCCGGCGGGCCTCCGAAGCCATGATCGTGGCCGGACGGGTCAGCGTGAATGGTCGCACCGTCTGCCAGCTCGGGACGCAGGTGGATGGGGACTTGGACGTGGTGCGATGTGACGATCGCGAGGTCCGACCGCGTCGAAAACTCCACGTCGCGTTGAACAAGCCTGGCGGTTACGTCTGCTCACGCCAGGTCGAACGTGGGCAGGCCCGAATCGGCGATCTCCTGCCGCGCGACTGGTCATTCCTCTATTCGGTCGGGCGGCTGGACCGCGACACTGAAGGACTCCTTCTGCTGACAAACGATGGGGATTTCTGCCTCCGGCTCACACATCCGCGATACGGGGTGCGCAAGAAGTACCTGGCGACCGTCGAGGGGCGGGTGACCGAAGATGTCTTGAGGCGGCTCGAAGCGGGCGTCATGGAGAGCGGAGAACTGCTGCGCGCCCAGCGGGCGCGGCTTCGTTCAGCCAACGCCACCCGCAGCATGGTCGAACTCGAACTGGTCGAAGGCAAGCATCGCGAGGTGCGGCGCCTGTTCGAGTCGCAGGGCTTTCCGGTGCTCTCGCTGACGCGAACGCAAATCGGCCCAATCAAGCTGGGGGAATTGCCGCTTGGCAAGTACCGCGTTCTGGCGGCCAGCGAGGTTCGCGCCCTGACAATGGCGGCGAATGCGACGCCCGAACGAGCGCGGGCCGATGCCGACGCTGTTGTGAACGCGATGCGGACGGGCTCGGACGAAGGAGGACGGCGTTGAGATCGGCCCGGATTCAGCATCCGTTTTCGAGGTCGATCTGCCGGCGAGTCTGGGGTCTGGTCGTGCGGGTCGGGCCAGGGGTTGCTCTTGCCCTCGGCATGCACGGCGACACGGTGGCCATCGTCACGGGAGACCGCGTCAACCTGCGGGGTCGTCCAACCCTGTCCAGCGAGGTAGTGGCCCAAGTCCTCGAGGGAGAAACAGTGGTCGTGCTCGATTCGCTCGAGCTGCGCCCGTCTCGCCGGGGCGAGGTCGTCCAGTGGCACAAGATTCGCCTTCCCGAAGACACCCCTGTGTGGGTGCATGCGGGTTTCATCGATCGAACGACCAAAACGGTCACCGCCAGCCGCCTCAACGTGCGGGCCGGGCCGGGAGACCGATACAGCATCTTGGGCCATCTCGCCAAAGACGAGAGCGTTCGTGAGATTCGCATCGTGGACGACTGGATGGAGATCGCACCGCCGTCGGGCACGTATGCCTACATGGCGGCTTCCTATGCAGCGCTCCAACCCGCAGCAGTGTCCGCAACCGGACCCCACACCGCAAAGACAGCTCCAGCGGCGACACCGCCGTCCGTCGCAAAGTCCGTCGCCGCGAGCCCGCACAGGGCTCGAGAGACTCCGGCCGCATCGATGATTCAGCCGACGCCGCAAGCGCCTCCGTCGACCCCTGCGCCTGATGTCCAGGTCTCATCCATGACGGCTGCGGTCCCGGTCGCTCCCCAATCGCCGGCACGGGAGCCGGAACTGGTCGAGCGACCGCCGGCCGCCGTTGCACTGGATACCGTGCCGAGGCCCGAGGGCCGGAGTGGTCCGATGCCTGGCAAGCCCATGCCGGCCAGCCGAGCCGCCCTGCCCGCAGCGCCTTCGTCCGCGCGTCGCACTGACCCGCTCTGGGCTTCGCGCCCGGCCTCTGCCGTCCCGGCGTGGGGATCGCATCAAATCATTCAGCGCGAAGGTATTCTGCTCGATGCCATGCACATTCAAGCCCCGGCCAAGCACAAACTGAGGTCTTTGGAAACAGGCCGAGACCTCAACTTCGTCAGGCCGGCGTCCGTCGAGGTTCAATTGACGCTTTACCGCGGGCAGCGGGTGATCATTACTGGAGAGGAACGGAGTGCGCCCGGTTGGCCCAACCTGCCGATCTTAGAGGCGCGGACGATTCAGTTGGCTCCATGACAGCGAGCGACAATCTCATCGATGGGCGGTCGATTGCGGAACAGATTCACCGCGAGACGGCGGAGCGCATTGGCTCCTTGAAGGCGCGCGGGCTGGCGCCGGGGTTGACCTTTGTGCGAGTCGGCGAGGATCCCGCTTCCCGAGTGTATGTGGGCATGAAGGAACGGATGAGTCAGCGGTTGGGCATCCGTTCGACGACCGAAGTCCTGCCCGAGGGCGCGACTGAGGGCGTCTTGCTCGAGTTGATCGGCCGGCTCAACGCGGATTCCGGGGTTCACGGCATCCTGGTTCAGGCGCCATTGCCACGGCACATCGATGCCGCGCGGGTGTACAAAGCGGTTTCACCCGACAAGGATGTTGACGGCTTTCATCCGGTCAATGTGGGCAAGTTGTTGCTGGGAGACACGACCGGCTTTGTCCCCTGCACACCGGCCGGGGTGCACGAACTGCTGATTCGATCTGGCGTGCGGATCGAGGGGGCGGACGTGGTGGTTCTCGGGCGGGGGACGATTGTCGGCAAGCCGATGGCGGCGCTGTTGGTGCAGAAGGCCCGGCACGCCAACGCAACCGTCACGGTTTGCCATTCCTTGACGCGGGACATCGCGGTGCATTGCCGCCGCGCCGACATTCTGATTGCAGCGCTGGGCGTGGCGCGATTCGTCAAAGCCGACATGATCAAAGCGGGAGCCGTGGTTATCGACGTAGGTGTGAACCGAGAGCCGGATTCGTCCGTCAAGACCGGCTATCGCCTGGTCGGCGACGTCGATTTCGACTCGGTCCGGCAGGTGGCGGGGCGTCTTACGCCCAATCCGGGCGGAGTGGGTCCAATGACGATCGCGATGCTGATGCAGAACACGGTGCGGGCCGCCGAGAACTCGATTCGAGCGCCCACCCTCGATTCCCGAACTTAGACACACAGAATCCAACAGTCTCGAAATCGAATCGCTATGCAACCCTCTCGTATTCTTCCCGATCTCCAAGCCTCACTCCTGTGTGAGGACGTCCGCCAGGAGACCTCGGGCAACTTCATCATCATCGGCGTCATCGGCGTGATCCGCGTCCCCCAGGTGCCAATTACCGCCTTCAAACTGTGCATCTTCAACCGATGGACTGCCGGCATTGGCGTCTTCACTCAGAACGTCCGGATCATCGCCCCCGACGGCATCACGGTGCTGCGCCAGAATCCCATGCGCTTTGGCCTCCAGGATGCCTCGCACCACGCAGTCAATGTCACGGTCTTCACGCAGATCGAGTTCCCCAACGCCGGCGTCTATCACATCGAGATCCTGGTCGACGATGTCATGAAGCTGCGCTACCCGATCCCTCTGGTCCTCCAACCGCCCGCCAAGGGAGCGCCGGCGGCGGACACCCCGCCCCCAGCGCCCACCGAGACGCAGTAGGCCCGCAGACGGCCTCGGCCTTTCGTGGATTCCACCCGCTCCGCTCCTCTCGAAGCGCCTCTCGAAGCGTGGCAACCGTTGACGTTCGGCGGGGTCGCCGCGTTTGCTGCCGCGCCTGGCGGGCGTCTGCTGGCGGTGGCGGCGCTGGTTGCCTTGCTGGTCAGCGCGGCCGTGTGGCGCCTGGCGGTCACCGTGTGGTCTCCCACGATCAGCATGGCCATCGCCCGCCTTCCCGCCGAAGGAGCCATCGACAACGGACACCTGGTCTGGCCCGCGGGCCAGGCAATGTCCTTGGCCGATGGCTCCTTCGTGTCTATCTCGGTCACGCCGCCGGGGACTCCGCCTCCGAAGCACACCGCCGACCTGCAATTCGACTTCCGATCGACCAGCCTGACCGCCTCTTCGCTGCTGGGCTACATCGAGATCCCCTATCCTCGCGGCTATGTGCTGGCGCTCAATCGCACTGAACTGGATCCCCTCTGGGGCGCCTGGCGACCCCACGCCCTCGCCACGGTGGCTGGCGCAACCTTTGTCATTCTGCTGGCCCTCTGGGCCATCATCGCCACGTTCCTGGCCGTCCCGCTCCGAGCGTATGCGCTGCTGCTGGGCCGGCGGCCCGGTCTTGGCGGATGTTGGAAACTGGCATTCGCGGCCCTGTTGCCCGGAGCGCTCATCATGTGCGCCGCTCTCTTCGGCTACGGCCTCCGCCGCCTCAGTCTGGGCGAGTTGATGCTGATTCACGGACTCCACCTGCTGGTCAACACCGCGTACCTCCTCATCAGCCCGCTGAGCATTCCCGAATGCCCACCCCCGAGCCCGTTCAGCGCTCCTGCACCTCCTTCCGACTCCTCCGAGAATCCGTTTGCCAGCCCCGAGATCGAGGATGCGGACGCCTTGGCGGAAACGCTCACCGAGGAACCCGTCAATCTCCCCCCCCTCGGCGCGAGGCCTCCGCCAGCCCGGACCAAGGCTCGCCGACAGTCGAGCCGCCCCCCTGCCCCACCGCACGACGACGAGCACTTGGGGATCAATCCAACGTAGTCTCTGAGCCATCGCCGGATCGCGACTGGAGTCGGGACTCGAGGTTGTTTGGCAGCAAGGTGAGCGCAAGGCGGTAGAAGATGTCGGATGCTGGCGGACAGTTCTGGGCCTGGGCTGCCGAGAGTCGACCTGGTTTCAGTGGGCGGGCGACTGATCCAAGGCGCTTCCGGGGTCCAAAGCGTCCCGGAGGGCGTCACCGAGGAAGTTCAGGGCGAGGAGCGCAAGAGCGAGAGTGGCCGCGGGAAAGACGATAACCCACCAATAAATGCGGATGGGGTTGATCTGCGAGGCGCCTTCGGCGATCAAAGAGCCGAGGCTGGCCTGGGGCGGTTGGATGCCCAGGCCGAGGTAGCTCAGAAACGATTCGTACAGGACAACGGCCGGCACCGTCAGGGCCAGATAGACAATCGCAATGCCAACAACATTGGGCAGGATGTGCAGCCAGAGAATCCGCGCGTGTCCGGCCCCAAGGGCCCGGCTCGCCTCGACGAACGGGCGTGTCCGGAGTGACAACACCTCGCCCCGCACGATGCGGGCCATCGTCAGCCACGAAATGGCCCCCAAACCGACAAACAACCCCAACAACTGGACGCTGCGCGAGGTCTCGCCCGACCATCCGCGCGCCTGGGAGCGGTCGAGGATGCCGTTCAAGGCGGTGAGAAGCACAATGACAAACACGATCGACGGCAGCGCATAAAGGACATCCACAATTCGCATCATCAGACCATCGAGGCGCCCGCCCACGTAACCGGCGACGGCGCCCCAGAGCACGCCGATGACCAGGCTGACGCCTGCGCCCACACCTCCAACCAGCAGGGAGATTCGCGCACCGTAGAGCACGCGGGTCAGGAGGTCGCGTCCGTGGACATCCGTGCCGAACCAATGCGCTGCGCTGGGCGGGCGGAACTGGGCGTCGCTGATTGCGTCCGGTGGATAGGGCGCAAGGGCCGGCCAGAGGGCGGCCAGGAGGACGAATCCTGCCAAGAACCAGGCGCTGCACCAGCCGGCGCGGTTGCTCTTGAACCGTTGCCACGCCCGGCCAGTCGGGCTTTGGAGGTTCGCCTCACTCATGGCGGACGCGTGGATCGAGCAGATGATAGGCCAGATCCACGATCAGGTTGAGGAGCAGCAGCAGAATCGCATAGAGCAACACCAGGCCAACCACCATCGGATAATCGCGGCTCAAGGAGCTGTTCACCATGAAGACGCCAATGCCGGGTATCTGGAACAGGTTCTCGATCACAAACGATCCGGTCAACAGGTCCGCGAGCAGCGGGCCCGAATACGAAACCACCGGCACCACGGCCAGCCGCAACGCATGCCGGAGCAGCACGGCCGTCTCGGAGAGGCCCTTGGCGCGCGCGGTTTGGATGAACTCGAGCCGCAAGGTCTGCACCATCCCCTCGCGCATGAGCCGCGCCACCTTCCCCGCGAAGTACACACCCAGGCTCGCCGTGGGCAGGACGACATGCAGCGGCGACTCCCAGAGAGCCACCGGAAACACAGACCACTTCACCGCCAGGAGCATGACCAGAACCGGACCCACAACAAAACTGGGCACACACACCGCCAACAAGGTCAGCAGCGCCACTCCATGCTCCCGCCACTGCCCGCGCCGCAGCGCCCCGTAGAACCCGGCCGGAATGCCCAAACCCATCGAGAAACCGAAGGCCAGCATCCCCAGCGTCAGCGATACGGGCAGGCCTTGAGCGATTATGTCCGAAACCGTGTGGTTCCGATACTTGAGCGAGGCCCCGAAGTCGCCGCGGACAAGACCGGCCAGGAACCGCACATACTGGCGCGCCACGGGTTCATCGAGGTGATAGCGGGCGAGCAGGGCCCGTTCGATCTCCGGCGACGCCGGTTTGCGTTCCCGATCAAACGGCCCTCCGGGAGCCAGGCGGACCAGCACGAACGCCAGGAAGCTGATCACCAGCAACAGCGGAGGCAGCAGGACCAGGCGTTTAAGGAGATACTTCATGCGGACGCTTGCCCGCCGGCGCGGACGCGGTGCGCCGGATCACGCGCAGCGGATGCTCGGACCGAATATTCTCATGGATTCCCGTCACGCGCGCGGGATCGAAGAACTCCATGTTCACGTAGAAGAACAGCGGCAGGACCGGCAGCTCCTGCTCGACAAGGATGGTCTCGGCGGCGCACAGCAACTCCTGTCGCCGGGCCGGATCGGTCTCGGCGTTGGCCTGGCGCAGGATGCGATCGTAGGCCGGGTTTCGCCAGCCGGTCCGGTTGTTGGGATTCTCGCTCATGAACAGATCGAGAAACGTGTTCGGATCGTTGTAATCCCCCACCCAACTGCTTCGCACAAGATCATAATCGAGCATCGATTGAGCCCTCAGCCAGGCCTTCCATTCCAACTGCCGCAACTCGACGCGCAACCCCAACTCGCGCCCCCACATCTCGCGCAATTCCACCCCGATCTTCCGGTGGCTCTCCTGCGTGTTGTACGTGTAAGTCACTGTCGGGAAACCGCGTCCATGAGGATACCCCGCCTCGGCGAGCAGTTGCCGGGCAAGGTCCGGATCGGGTCGCAGCCCCCGAGGCGGTTCATAGACGTTCGTTCCGTTGGCGATGCCGGGCGGAGACACGCAATACGCCACCCGCTCGCCTCCTTTGGTGATCCTGGACACAATCCGGTCCCGATCGATCACCAGCGTAAGGGCGCGGCGGACACGCGGGTCATCGAAGGGTGTCCGGGTGACATTGACCCGAATGAAGTAATTGCCGAGTGAAGGCGCGATGTGGAAGTCCGGGCGCTCCTTCAGCTTGTCGATCAGGTCCGGAGGCACGAGTTCCTTGTCCCAGACGATGTCGACCGCGCCCGAGAGGTAGAGATTCAAAGCGGTTGCGGGGACCACGCCGGAGAGCAGATCGATCACCGCGCTCTGGGTGTTCGCGGCGTCCCAGTAACGAGGATTCTTGCGCAGCCGAACCCGGTCGTTCAACCGCCAGGAATCGAGCGTGTAGGCCCCGCTCGCCATGAATGGCCGGGCGTGCAGCCAGCGATCGCCATGGCGCTCGATCCGCTGCCGCGGCACAACCGCGAACGGCTGGAAACAGCAAAGGTCCAGGAAGAACGCGGCGGGGGATTCGAGTTCGACACGCAGCGTCCGGGCATCGAGGGCCCGGACACCCACCTGGTCGAAGTCCTTGAGCTTGCCGGTCGCGAACGCCTCGCCGTTCTTCAGATAGAACAACACCCCGACGTAGTCACTGGCCGTCTCGGGCGAGAGAATCCGCCGCCACGACCAGACGACATCCTCCGCAACGATCGGCTCGCCGGTGGACCACGCCGCATTGGTCCGCAGGTGGAACGTATAGACACATCCGTCGTCCGAAATGTCCCAGCGCTCGGCCAGACCCGGCATGGGCTGGGCCGTGCGCGGATCGAATCGTGTCAGGCCCTCGAAGAGGGCCATCACTATGCGTCCATCGGCTTGGCCGGTGACCAGATGGGGATCGAGCGACTCGGGCTCGGCTCCATTGAGAATGACGAGATCCGCGCGCTGGAATGAAGGCCGGCACCCCGTTGCACATAAGACCAATGCGCACGCCAGGCCGGCGAGCCTCCGGGTCCGGCGGCCCATGGCCGCCTCTGGACCTGCTCGAGTCAGGCTATGGTGCAGGAACGGCGGGCGCGGCCGGCTCATTGGCGGCGGCGGGCGGAGGCGCGGCTGCGGCCGGCGCCGCGTCGGCTTCCGCCGCGGGCGTGTTTGTGGACGGAGCCGTAGCGGGGACGGCGACAGGGGCGTTTGTTGCCGTAGACGGCACCACTGGCAATGGGAGATTCGTTGTCAGGGGCTGGAAGACAGGGGCCGGGACGTTTGTGGCGACCGCGGACGGGATAGCGCTGGCCGCTCCGACCTGGCGTTCGAGTTCGAGCATGACACTTTGTCGGCTGACCTTGGCCGAATGAGTGTAGAGCACCGACACGGTAAAGGAGAGGGTCAGAAAGATGCCGACGCCGTACTTGGTAATGCGGCTGAGGACCGTCCCCGAGCCGGCGCCGAAGAGGGCGTCGCTTGCGCTGCCGCCGAAGGCCAAACCGGCGCCTGCCTCCTTCTTGGGCAACTGCACCAGGACGAGGAGGATGATCAGGAGACTGTTGAGAACCAACAGGAACGTGAGCAGGCCGATAACCAGAGCCATAACGATCGGTGTCCTTCCGCTTAGATCGAGTTCTTGACGATGTCCGTGAAACTGCGGACCTCGAGGGATGCCCCGCCCACCAAGGCCCCGTCCACATCCGGCTGGCTCATCAGCTCGCGGGCGTTCGACGGTTTGACGCTGCCCCCGTACTGGATGCGGACGTATTTGGCGATCGTCTCGTCGAACATCGAGGCCACGACGTGGCGCACAAAGGCATGGGCCGACTGGGCCTGTTCCGTGGTGGCGGTCTTGCCCGTCCCGATGGCCCAGACCGGCTCGTACGCCAGAACCGTCTCCTCCATGTGTTCCTTGCTCAGCCCGGCCAGGCTTCCTCGAAGCTGGGACTCGAGGACCGCCTCGGTCTGGCCGGCCTCGCGTTCGGCCAGCGTCTCTCCGATGCAGAGAATCGGCTTGAGCGTCGCGGCGTGAGCGGCCAAGGCCTTCCTGGAAATCAGCGCGTTCGATTCGCCATAGTACTGTCGCCGCTCCGAGTGGCCCAGGATCACATACCGGACCGAGAACTCCTTGAGCATCATGGCGGAGACCTCCCCAGTATACGCCCCGCCGGAGTGCTCGCTCATGTTTTGAGCGCCCAACCGAACGTTCGAATCGAGAATCGCCTTCGACACCTCGCCCAGCGCGGTGAAGGGCGGGCAGACCACCAGGTCCACCTCCTTCACCGATGCCAGTTCTCGGCGCAACCCGCCCACGAGATCGAGGGCCTCGGCGACTGTCTTGTTCATCTTCCAATTGCCGGCGATGATCAGCTTGCGGTCTTTTTGCATGTCCAAATCAGGTTAAAATGTCGATCTTGCGATGGTGCGTGTTTGGTGCGTGTTCCCTGCCGGACGCGTCAGCATGCCTCCGCGGGTCTGTCGGTCAATGCCGCGACGCCGGGCAGCACGCGGCCTTCGAGGAACTCGAGGCTGGCGCCGCCGCCCGTGCTCATGAAAGTCACCTTGTCGCCCAGCTTGGCCTTGTTGAGCGCCTTCACGCTGTCCCCGCCGCCGATGATGCTCTTGGCCCCAGCCCCCGTGGCTCGAGCCACGGCTTGCGCGATGGCGTACGTGCCCGCCGCGAATCGCTTGTCCTCGAACAATCCCATCGGCCCGTTCCAGAGAATGGTCTTGGCCCGCGCGATGACCTCCTCGTAGGCCTTGACGGTCGCCGGCCCGATATCCAGTCCGGCAGCGTCGGACGGGCAGTCCAGATCGGCATTCGTCCTGATGTTCTGGTAATCGATAACCGGCTTGCCCTTCTTGTCGAGTTGGTCGGTCTTGACCGGAACGGCCACCACGTCGTCCACCGGCAGCAGAAACGGGACATTGCGGGCTTGGGCCTTCGTGGCCGCCGCCTTGGCCACCTCGACCTTGTCCGCTTCGACAAGCGAGCGCCCCGTTTGGCGGCCCTGTGCCAAACGGAACGTGTAAGCCATGGCGCCCCCCACCAAAATGGTGTCCGCCCTCTCCAAGAGCCGGTCGATCACCATGATCTTGTCCGACACCTTCGCTCCGCCGAGGATCACCACAAAGGGCCGAGCCGGCGATTCGAGTTCGTCGCCCAGGAACTTGAGTTCGCGCTCCATCAGGAGACCCGCGACGCAGAGCCCGCCCCGCTGGGACACGATGCGCGCCACCCCTTCGGTCGAGGCGTGCGCCCGGTGGGCGGATCCGAAGGCATCGTTGACGTAGGCCTCCGCGGACTCGGCCAGCCTGGCTGCGAAAGCAGGCTCGTTCGCCTCCTCTTCGGCGTAATAACGGACGTTTTCGAGCAGGAGCACATCCCCCGCCTTCAGTTGCGCAACGGCTGCCTGGACCTTTTCGCCCACACAGTCGTCGACGAAACGCACAGGCTTGCCCAGGAGGTTGCCCAACTCGATCGCCACCGGCGCCAGAGACATGGACGGCTCGCGTTTGCCTTTCGGACGTCCCAGGTGGGCCGCCAGAACCAACCGGGCGCCCTGGCCAATCAGCGCCTCGAGCGTCGGCAGAGTCTCCCGGACACGAGTCAGGTCGGTGACGACCATGCGGCCTTCCTTTTCTTCCATCGGCACGTTGTAGTCCACTCGAACGAACACCCGTTTGCCGCTCAGATTGACGTCGTTGATTGTCAGCTTAGGCATAAAAACGTGCAGAGATTATAGATCGCATGGCACCGACGCAAGGATGCCGGATGGAGCGACTCAGGCCTTGCGCTTCTCGACACGCTCAGGCCGGGCTCGAACGGGTTTGGCTTCCTTCGTCGCGGGCGTCTTAGGTTCCACGCCCGCCTTGCGTTCGCGCACCGGACGTCCCGCCCGAGCTACCGCCCCGGGGCCGGCGCCTTTGGCCGCCTCGGCCGGGGCGATCGCGGGGAGTTCGACCGGGGTCGAGCTTTCGACCTGGACTCTGAGTTTGGGGTGGACGTCGGCATGGAGGCGCAGCTCGATCTCGTGCTCGCCGAGGGTGCGGATCGGCATCTCGAGGTGGATTTTTTTCTTGTCGAGGCTCACGTCGCATTGACGCTGCAACTCGTCGGCGATGGAGCCCGCGGTGATTGCGCCAAACATCTTGCCGTCCGCGCCGGTCTTGACGGCGATCTTCAGCACGATGCGGCTCAATGAAGCGGCGAGTTCGGTCATCGAGTTGAGATCGTGCGCCTCGCGTTCGGCCCGGCGCTGCCGGAGCACTTCCAACCGCCGCTTGTTGGCGGCACTCACGGGGATCGCCAGACGTTGCGGGAAAAGATAATTGCGGGCGTAGCCGGCGGCGACCACAACCTGGTCAGACTCGGCGCCAAGGCCCACGATGTTGCTGGTCAGAATGACTTCGGTCTTTGCCATAAAACAGTGAGAATCGATTTGGAGCGCAGTTGGGGGAGAATCGCTTGGCTGCTGAATCATTGCGGCGCTTCAGAACGGCACGTCGTCTTCCTCTGCCGACGCCGTGTCCGGGTCGGCCGAGACGGGAGCGGAGGGAGCGGCCGCAGAGCTCGGGGCGGCGGCGGCCGGGCGCGGGGCTGCCGGATCGGCATGGCTGCCTTCGCCCCGTCCGGAATCGAGGAACGAGAACGACTCGAGGACGACGCCGAGCTTTGACTTCTTCTGGTGTGTGGTCTTGTCCTCCCATTGATCGAGCTTGAGGCGGCCTTCGATCAGAATCGAGCGTCCTTTGCGCATGTACTGGCCGATGACCTCAGCCTGTCGCCCAAAAGCGTCGACGTCGACGAATGTGACCTCCTCGCGCTTCTCGCCCGATTCGGTGGTGAACGTCCGGTTCAGGGCCAATCCGAGCTTGGCGATTGCCATGCCTTTGGACGTGTACCGGACCTCGGGATCCCGCGTCAGGTTCCCGGCCAGGATGACCTTATTGAAATTTGCCATAGATCGTGGGTGAAACGACCTCAGCCCGCGACGGGTTGGGGTGCGGGAGCGATAGTGAAAAGCGTCCGAAAGACATCCGCGTCCGAGGCGAACCGGGTCCGCAGCGCCGCGACAACCGGCGGGGCGGCCTCGAAGATAATATTCACGTAGAACCCGGCGGTCTTCCGGTGATCCGCCACGCGCGCGAAAGGACGCTTGTCCATCTTCTGGACAGTTTCGATCTTTCCGCCCGCAGCGGCGATGTCGGCTGTGATCCTGTCGATCATATCCTTGATCGCCTCTTCCTTGCCAGCGGTGTCGAGGATGAACAAACCTGTGTAACGTTTCACTCAGCTTTCCTTTGTTGCGGGGGCGACCACCGCCCCATTAAAACGATTCATGGCCGTGACAATACCCGATTCGAGCCAGCATGTCACGGCATCCGCCGCCCGTTCCAACACTTTGGCGAACAGCGTCGCCTCGTCCCGGCTGAAGCGCCCGAGCACGTGCGCGGCGATTTCCCGGCCGGCCTCAGGTTGCCGGCCGATCCCCAGCCGCAGCCGCGCGTAATCCGATGTCCCCAGATGCTCGGTCACCGACTCGAGCCCGTGGTGTCCTCCGGCCCCGCCATGCGGGCGCATGCGCAGTTCACCCAGCGGCAAATCGGCGTCATCCACAAGCACCATCAAGCCCTCGGGGCTGACCCGGTAGTATCGCATCATGGCTGCAACCGCCGTGCCGCTGCAGTTCATGTAGGTCATCGGCTCCGCCAGCCAGCACCGCAGTCCTTCCCGATCCGACCGCGCCAAACGCACCCGCAGACCCTCGTCCATCCGCCACACCGCCTGCCAACGGTCGGCCAGTGTCTCCGCCAGAAGGAACCCGGCATTGTGACGCGTGCGGGCGTAGTCGCTTCCCGGATTCCCCAAACCCACAACGAGACGCGCATTCTCCATCTCTGTCCAGGACCGGGTTGGGTTGATCGGGCACGCGCCCTCTGGCGCGTGCGCGTCTCACCGCAGCTACTTCTTTTTCTCCGCCTTCTTATCGGCAGGCTTCTCACCCGCTTTCTCCGAAGCCTTCTCGGGCGCCTTCTTGTCGGCACCCTTCCCAGCCGCCGGCTCGGCCCCCTCGACTTCCTCTTCCTTCTTCTGGCTGAGGACCTCGGGTTCGAGCGGCGCGCCCTCGGCGGCTTCCGCGGCCGCCGTTTCCTCGGCCTCGGTGATCGGGGCCGACACAGCAATTACCGTGATATTCTTGTTGCCGAGAATCTCGACTCCGGGCGGCGGCTGGATTTCGCCGATGTGAATCGCCTGGCCCAGATCGAGGTGCGACACATCGAGAGTGAGCACCTCGGGGAGGTCTTTGGGCAATGCGCGGACCTTGAGTTGGAAGAGAACGTGTTCGAGCACGCCCCCGCTGTTCTTCACCCCGATGGCCTCGCCGATGGTCTCGACCGGAACGGTGATTGTCACCTGCTCGTCCGGGGACACCTCGTGGAAGTCCGCATGGAGGATGCCGCCTGAGAGCGGGTGCTGTTGCACGTCTTGCAGCAAAGCCAGCCGCTTGGGCTCGGCGTCGCCCTCGACCGCTAAATCGAGCAAGACGTTCCTCGCCGAGGATTCGGCGATCAGGTCCTTGAGATCCTTGAGTGTGATCTCCAGGTTCTGCGGAGCGCGCTTGCGTCCGTAGATCACCGCCGGGACGCGCGCCGCCGTCCGGAGTTTCTTCACTCCATGCCGCCGCAGGGCCGTCCGCGGGTAGGCCGTCAAAGGAACTGCTTTCATGTCAGGTCATTCGTCACTCGGCGGACGGTCAGCATCAACTGGTACGCCCGCCCTTAAACTCGAAAAGCGAAGTTACCGAGGAATTCGTGTGGATTCGCTTGATAGCTTCGCCCAACAAGCCCGCCACCGACAGGGTGGTTATCTTCACTCCGTCAATAACAGGGCGGAGGACTGTATCAGTCGTGATCAGTTCGTCAATAGAGGATTTTCGAAGCCGCTCGACGCCCAGATCGTTGAGCAGGACATGCGAGACGCAGGCCAGAATCCGTTTGGCCCCCTTGCGCTTGAGCAGGGCCGCCGCCGTCGTCAGCGTCCCGGCCGTCTCGGTCAGGTCGTCCACCATCAGCACGTTCTTGCCGCGAATCTCGCCGATTACGGTCAGCGACTCGACCTCCGTGGCGCTCTTGCGCCGCTTGGCGACAATGGCCAAACCCGCGCTCAAGACCTGCGAATAGGCGTACGCCATCTTCAGGCCGCCGACGTCCGGACTCACCACCACCAGATCGCCAACCTGCATCTGCTTTAGGTATTGGTACATGACCGGCGCCGCGTAGAGATGGTCCACCGGGATGTCGAAAAACCCCTGGATTTGTTGCGCGTGCAGATCCATCGTCAGCACGCGATTGGCCCCGGCCGCTACCAGCAGATTGGCCACCAGCTTCGCCGTTATCGGCACCCGCGGCTGATCCTTGCGGTCCTGTCGGGCATATCCGTAGAACGGGAGCACCGCCGTGATCCGGCTGGCGCTGGCCCGGCGCAAGGCATCCATCATGATGAACAACTCCATCAGGTGATGGTTCGTGGGCGGACTCGTCGACTGCACGATGAACGCGTCCTGGCCCCGGACATTCTCGAGGATCTTGACAAACGTCTCGCCATCCGGAAACCGGGTCACATCGCATTTGCCCAGTTCAATGCCGATGTACTTGCAGATCGCCTCCGCCAGAGGCTGATTGGATGTGCCGCTGAAAATCTTCACGATCGTCCTGTCCGAGTTCGCACAATAAAAAAACCACCGCTGCCGGTGGCCTCGGGCCTGTTAAAGCGGGGCTGACTCTACCAACGAGCGGGACCGGCGCAAGCGCATTCTCCCCTCGCATTCCTCCCCGCCCGAAAACGGCGGCTCACACGCCGTTCGAGAATCCCGTCGACCTCGCGCACCACGTGCGCCGCGGCGCCGCGCTCCCGATCGACCAGGCGCATCCCCGCATCCGGGCCGAGCACGCTCACCGCGGTCGAGAGCGCATCCGCCGTCATCCCGTCCCTCGCAATCACCGTCACCAGGCTGTGGTCCGTCAGCCCAATCCCTGTGCGGGGGTTGACGATGTGTGAATAGCGCCGCCCGCCGAACTCGAAGCGCTGGAAAAGATCGCCCGAGGTCGCCAGGGCCTGCCGCCGCAACAGGACGAACTGGGCTGGCGGCGCATTGGTCGCATCGAGCGGCGCAATCTCGATTTGCCAGCCCGTCTTGCCGGGCGGAGGATCGCCGGCCACCATGTCGCCGCCGCCGATCACCAGGGCGCGGCGTATGCCTCGCGCTTCGAGTGTTTCGAGCGCTTCCTGCAGCGCATACCCTTTCCCAATTCCTCCCACGTCCAACCGCATCCGCGGCCGCCGCAGGAGAGCGGTTCGCCGCAGTGGATCGAGTTCGAGATGCTGAAAGCCGACCGCCCCGCGCGCGGCCTCGAGTCGCGATGCCTCCGGCCACGCCCGCTGGCGTCGTGCCCGCCGCCACAACTGAACGCAGGGGCCGACTGTCACGTCAAAAGCACCTCCAGTGCGCCGCGCCATCTCTTGGGCGCGCGAGAGGACCCGCCATAGATCGTCGCTCACCGCAACCGCCCGCCCGCTCCCAGCCGTGCGGTTCAGTCGCGTCAACTCGCTCTCGTCCTCGTAATCGCTGAGGACGAGGTTCAACGCCGCAATCCGATCGAAGGCGGCACGGGCCGACGCGCGGGCAGACGCGGGATTGGGCGCATAGAGCACGATCCGGAACGGGATGCCCATCTGCGGTTCGCTGAACTCGTGGCGTTCGAGCGGCGGCGCGGGCTTCGACGCGCATCCGCCGGTGAGAATCGCCCATCCCAACAAGAGCAGCAAGAAGGACGGCAACCGGGCGGGGAGTGCGCCTCCCGGCACCGATCGAAGCCAAGGCCTCGAAGGACGCTGGAGGCCGTCGATGGCGGACATGCCCGAGGCGCTCACTCAGACCAGGCCCTGTTCGAGCATGGCGTCGGCAACCTTGACGAACCCGACGATGTTGGCTCCCACGACGAGGTTGCCCGGACGATCGTATTCGATCGCGGTCTCCCAGGCATTCTTGTGGATGGTGGCCATGATGTCGCGCAACCGCCGGTCGACTTCCTCGCGCGACCAGGGCAGGCGCATGGCGTTCTGGGTCATTTCGAGCCCCGATGTGGCAACGCCGCCGGCGTTCGCGGCCTTCCCCGGTCCGTACAGGATCTTCTTGTTGGTGAACAGATGAATCGCCTCCGGCTCGGAGGGCATGTTCGAGGCTTCGGACACCAGAAAGCAGCCGCCTGAGATGAGGCGGTTGGCTTCCTCGCCGCTGATTTCGTTTTGCGTGGCGCACGGAAAGGCGCAGTGGCAGTCGACCAGCCAGGGGCGTTGACCTTCAACGTACTTGGCGCCGAACTTCTCAGCGTATTCCTTGATGCGACCGCGCCGAACATTCTTCAGGTCCTTGATCCACTCGAGACGCTCGGCGTCGATCCCCTCCTTATCATAGATGAACCCGTTGGAATCGGACATCGTTACGGGTTTGGCCCCGACCTGGATCAGCTTCTCGACCGTGTACTGCGCGGCATTGCCGGAGCCGGACACGGCGCAAATCCGCCCTTCGAGCGAGTCGCCTCGGGTCTTGAGCATCTCGAGGGCGAAGTAGACGCAGCCGTAGCCGGTGGCCTCGGGACGGATCAACGACCCTCCCCACGACACGGACTTGCCCGTGAGGACGCCGGTGAACTCGTTGGCGATGCGCTTGTATTGACCGTAGAGATAGCCGATCTCGCGCCCCCCCACCCCGATGTCGCCCGCCGGCACGTCGGTGTCCGCCCCGATATGCCGGCACAACTCGATCATGAAACTCTGGCAGAAACGCATCACCTCGTGGTCCGACCGGCCTTTGGGATCGAAATCCGAACCGCCTTTGCCTCCACCCATCGGCAGCGTCGTCAGCGAGTTCTTAAACACCTGCTCGAATGCGAGAAACTTCAGGATGCCCAGGTTCACCGTGGGATGAAAGCGCAACCCGCCCTTGTAGGGCCCGATCGCGCTGTTCATCTGAATCCGATAACCTCGGTTGACTCGGAACTGGCCCTTGTCGTCCTGCCACGGCACGCGGAACATCACCACGCGCTCCGGCTCGACGATCCGCAGAAGAATGTTGGCATCCCGGTACTTCTTGTGACGCTGGATCGCCGGCTCGATCGACTCGAACACTTCCGTCACCGCCTGAAGAAACTCCGGTTCGTTCGCGTCGCGCTTGCGCACGACATCGAGGGTGTCTTGGATGAGTCCCATAACAAAACAGAAAGAAGTAGAGGTCAGCCGGCCTGAGCCGCGTCTCGCCCGAATCGCCTCAAACGCTCCCGGTTGCGGTTTGCGCAACCGCTTCTTGAGCCGTATCGACGAATCGGCATAAAAGTACGAACCGAGTTACTGGTAGTGGAGAGCCGCCCGGCGGTCCACACTTTTCTACATCAGTATGAAAAGTATAAGTCGATATAATACAAAAGGGATTTCGCTCGACGCCTCGACGGCAATCTGACACCGGAAGGCGCCTCTGCATCCGTGCGGCAAAGGCAAAGGCATTCGCGATATCGGCATGGCGCAGTCCATTGACGCACGTCCGCCCCCGGCCGGCCCGCGCCGGCCGCCCCGACCTGGCCAGGGGCGTTGGGAGGACGGCCTGCCCCTCGCGCGAATCCTGGGCTTTTGCTCAACGTGGATTCGATTACGCAGCGGGCCATCTGTTACTACGACGTCTGACACCGACACGTCACGCCGGCCCTGTTGCGCCCTTGTTCCATGTTGCGCCGCGCGGCTGGGTGTGCGACAAGCCGGAGGATATCGTTATGGAATTCGCATCCTCGAATCGCTCCGGGCGGGATCATCCGCCCAGCCGTCCCCCCGCAGGCAACGCCCTCCCGGCGCGTGCGCCGAAGCTCCGTCTCCGAACCGGGTGGCTTCTCCTGGCGGGCGCACTCCTGAGCCTGCCTCTGGGCTCGGCCCAGTCGCCCGATCCAGACAGCCGAAAGCTGGCCGACGAGGTCGGCCGTCTTGGTTACCTGGTGTTCGCCGCGCGCACTGCACAGGGCGACTACGACCTCTTCCTCTCGCGTCCCGATGGAACGGCCCGACGCAATCTGACCAGCACACCCGAGTGGAGCGAGTTTGGCGGACGTTTTTCTCCGGACGGACGACGCATGCTCTACCGCAGGCTGAAGAAGGGGCCGGACGTTGCGCCCGGAGAGGGGATCAACCATGACGTCTGGGGCGCCCAGGGCAGTCTGGTGCTGGCCGAGGCCGACGGCTCCAATCCCCAGGTCTGGGGAACCGAAGGCGAGTGGCCCTGGGCAAGCTGGAGCCCCGATGGCACCCGGTTGGCCTGCCTTTATCGGCGTCAGGGCCGGATTCGGATCATCGACATCCTCACACGCCAGACGCTCAAAGAACTCCCGCGACAGGGCATCTTCCAGCAAATGTACTGGTCGCCCGACGGCAAGCGGCTGTGCGGCACCGCCAATTTCAGCGGCCAGGACTGGAACATCGTCTCGATCGAACTCGAGACCGGCAAAGCGACCCAGGTTTCGCGCGGACTCAATTGCACGGCCGATTGGTTCCAGGGCGATCCGCTGCGCCTCATCTACTCACACCGTCTGCCCGGCCTCGCCACCAGTTACGGCTGGACCATGCTGATGGAAGGCACGGCCGACGGCACCGAGCGGAACCTCCTCTACGGCGAACGCGGCCGGCACGTCTATTTCGGCTGCACATCGCCCGACAGCCGCTACATCATCTTTTCCGTCCCGCAAACCGACGGGGGCACCGATGCCCAGATGGCCATCATCCGGCGCGCGGACGCGCCCATCATCGTCCCCGACGACTACAAGGAACTGCAGGCCCTCTGCCCGGGCGCTCGCTCGGGCCCGGTCTTCCGTCTTCCGCTCGCCGGATTCGAGCCGCACTGGGGCGATCCTGAGATCAGGCCCTGACATGGAGGCCCGGGGTCCAGGCCCGCTGCGCGGGATCGCGACGATCGCGCTGGTCGCCCTCAGCCTGTGGTGGCTGGCGAAGCGGGGCCAGACCGGCGCCGACGAACAAATCGGGAAGCTTGGTCGCCTCGAAGTCACGGCACGGCTGCTTGAACGTCCGGACGCGTTTCCCGATCTGGGCGCGTACCGCTACACCTACGTTTTGCCCTACCAGGTGATCGAGGTCCATCGCCCCGACCCGGCAGGCGGGCACCGTCTCGCCCCGGGCGATCCCATCTTTGTCGGCCACTACAAACCGTGGCTGCCGCGCTCGGCGATCCAGGACGGCGACTGGGGCGATGCGCCTCTGGGCGGCAGGCTCGATCGCTTCGTCGCGGGCGAATCGCATCGCATGGCGCTCGATTACGCGCTCGAAGACCTCGCCCCGAGCGGCGCGCTCGATTACTGCTTTCCGCCGTCGACCAACCGTTTCTTCGCGGTCTGGACCAACCCGGCAGGTTTCTGAGGCGCGGGCATGGTGTTCACCACCCCCATTTTCCTGTTCTACTACCTGCCGCTGTTCCTCCTCATCTACTTCAATCTGCCCTATCGCTGGCGCAACTGCTGGATCACCCTGGCCAGCTACGTGTTTTACGGATGGTGGGAGCCGTGGTTCGTCATGCTCATGGCGTTCACCACCGTCGCCGACTTCATCTGGGGACACGTAATTACGCGCCCCACGGCAACGCGCGCCCAACAACGCGCGGCCGTGACGGCCTGCGTGGTCACCAACTTGTGCCTGCTCGGCTTCTTCAAGTACTTCATGTTCGCCGCGGAGACTTTCAACGTCCTGCGCGAGACTTTCGGCGCCGAACCGGTTCGCATCCTGCGCGTCACCCTGCCCATCGGCATCTCGTTCTACACGTTCCACTCCCTGACCTACATCATTGACCTCTACCGCGGCCATGCGACTCCCGCCCGATCATTCACGGATTTCTCCGCCTTTGTGGCTCTGTTTCCCGATCTGGTCGCCGGACCCATCATCCGCTACAAAACACTCGCCGCCCAGTTGACCCTCCGCGAACACAGCGTCGAGCGCTTTGCAAGCGGCGTCGCCATCTTCTGCCTGGGCTTCACAAAGAAAATCGTCCTGGCCAACCCGTGCGGCGAAGTCGCCGACGCCGTCTTCACCGCCGCGCATCCGCCGGTCCTCGATGCCTGGATCGGAGTGCTCGCATATGCCTTCCAGATCTACTTCGATTTTTGCGGCTACTCGGACATGGCTGTCGGGCTCGGACGTATGCTCGGGTTCGATTTCCTCAAGAACTTCGACGCTCCGTACCGCTCGGAGAGCATCACCGAGGTCTGGCGGCGGTGGCACATCTCGCTGTCGAGTGTCCTGCGCGACTACCTCTATTATCCCCTGGGCGGCAACCGCTCGGGGCCGGCGCGCACCTATGTGAATCTCGCCGTCGTCATGCTTCTGGGGGGCCTCTGGCATGGCGCCAAATGGAATTTCATCGCCTGGGGCGCCTTCCACGGCCTGTGGCTCGCATTCGAACGGTGGCGCGGCAAGCGCAGCGCCTACCACTCCTGGCCGCGCCCTGCGCGCATCGGCCTGACCTTCCTGCTCATGCTCTTCTCGTGGGTGCTCTTTCGCGCGGACAACCTGGGCGCCGCGCGGGATTACTTCGCCGCCATGTTCGGCCTGGGCCCGGCCCCCGGCGCTGCCGTCCTGCTCGCGGCGGAGCTGTACCGCCCGTTTCCGCTCCTGATCATGGCCATCTGCGGCCTGCTTGTCGTTCAGCCGGTGCAGGCTCATGACTGGTCGCTCGAGCCGTTGACCTTCGCGCGCGCGTCGCTGCTGCTCGGACTCTTCGCGCTCGCGGTGCTGTTCATGTTCTCCCAGGACTTCAACCCGTTCCTCTACTTCCAGTTCTAATGCGCGCGACCCCTCCTAACACCCGCCCGCTCCAGCGGCGCGCGCAACTGGTCTTGACGGCTATGTTTCTGGGGTTGATCGCCGGCGTTCCCATCAGCCAGACGGCGCTCGAACTGGTCCGAGGCCAGCGGATCCAGTTCACCAGCGTGTTCCGCGACGCTCCCACATCCGCGAACCTTCGGCGTTACGAGGCCGCATTGAAAGAGAAGTCCTGGGCGCAACAGACGTTCCGGCCTGTGATCCAGAGGCTCATGTTCCAGGCATTTGGCGATGCTGGCGCCAAGGCGATCAAAGGCCGCGACGGCTGGCTCTTCTATCGTCCCGATGTCCGATTCCTGATCGAAGGCAGCCGCCCGGACACCGAAGACGCCGCGTCGCGCTGGGTCCAGCCCGCGGCGCCCGTCGCGCAGTGGGAGAGCGTCGCGCGCGCCATCCGACGATTCCACGATCAACTCGAACAGCGCGGCATCCGGTTGCTGATCGTGCCCGTGCCGGGCAAACCGAGCGTCCACGCCGAACAACTCACGGCCCGAGCCGGCGCGGGCGCCGCCGGCTATGCGTCCTCGACCCGCGACCTGATCGCCGAACTCGAGAGGCACGGGGTGGCTACGGTCGACTTGCTCTCCGTGTTCGAGAGGGCGCGATCGAACGCGCCCGCCGAAAAGCTGTACCTGGCGCACGACACGCACTGGACGCCCCACGGCGCGCGCTTGGCCGCCGAGGCCGTCGCGGCGCGATTGCGGAATCTGGGTTGGGCGCCCCCGGCAACGACCACGTTCACACTGCGCAAGGTCGCCATCGATCGTTGGGGCGACATCCTCGAAATGATGCAAATCCCGGGCCTGCATGACATGTTCGCCCCGCAGCGAATCGACTGCGAACAGGTGCTCGATCCCGTCCTTGGTCCGCTCGTCCCCGGCCCTTCCGAACGACCAGGCACGTATCGGCACCCGATCCATCAATCGCCTCTGCTTCTGCTTGGCGACAGTTTCTCCCGGATTTATCAGCTCCCCGAACCGCGATCCCTGGGCATGGCGGCTGCCGGCACGAAATCCCCCGAGCCCGAGAGCGGCGATCGGCGGTCCTCCAAGCGCCTGCTCCCCGGGTCGGCCGGATTCGTCTCGCATCTGGCGCACGCCCTGCGCGCGCCGGTGGACACCATTGTCAGCGACGGCGGGGCGTCGACCGACGTCCGACGCAAGCTCAGCATCAACCCGGAGATTCTCGAAGGCAAGCGCGTGGTCATCTGGCAATTCGTCGAGCGCGACATCGCGCTGGGCCGGGCTGGGTGGGCCGATGTGCCCCTGCCGGTCGAGTTGGGAAAGTGATTCATGATGAACCATCGACTCGATTTCGTTCTGTTCGGCCTATACCTGCTATTCAACATCGGACTGGGGCTTTGGGTGGCGAGGCGCAAGACGGGCGGCACGCGCGGCTACTTTCTGGCCGGGGAAGGTCTTCCCTGGTACACCATCGGCGGCTCGATCATCGCGTCTAACATCAGCACCGAGCATTTCATCGGCATGATCGGTGTGGCGTATGCGGTCGGCTTTGTCGTCGCCCAGTGGGAATGGGGCAATTGGTTTACGTTCACCGCGCTGATCTGGATATTCCTGCCCTACTACATCCGGGGCGGACTCTACACGATGCCCGAGTTTCTCGAACGCCGCTATAACGCCGCCTGCCGCTATCTCTTCGCGATTTGCTCGCTGGTGCTTTGGGTCATCGCCCAGATGGCGGTCGTCATGCTCGCCGGAGGCAAGGCCATGAAAGGCATGTTCGGCCTCGACGAAACCACGACCATTGTCTGCCTGGCGCTATTGGCTGGCAGCTACACGATCTATGGCGGCCTCATCTCCGTGGCGTGGACCGATTTTCTTCAGTTTGTCGTCATGATGCTCGGCGGCCTGGTGGTGACCGTGCTCGGCTTGCACCAGGTCGGCGGCCTGGGCGAGTTGATGCACGCCGCGCCCGAGAAGTTCAAGATCATCTACCCCATCACCGACAAGGACTACCCGTGGTTCGGCGTCTGGACGTTGTTCATCTCGATCGGGATCTGGTACAATTGCTCGAATCAATTCATCGTCCAGCGCTGCCTGGGCGCCCGGAGCGAATGGGACGCCCGCATGGGAGTCGTCTTCGCCGGGTTCATGAAGATCCTGCTGCCGCTGCTGGTGGTCGTTCCCGGGATCGTCGCCTTCAAGCTCTACCCCGGCCTCCCGGACAAGGACCAGGCCTTCCCGACCCTGGTCCGCGAACTGGTGCCGGTCGGCCTCAGCGGCATTGTCATGGCCGGTCTGGCCAGCGGCATGCTCTCCCACATCAGTTCCGTCCTCAATTCGTGCAGCACGGTCTTCACAATGGATCTCTACCGCCCTCTGCTCGGACGCGAACGCTCCGAAGCCCACCTTGTCCTGGTCGGACGCGCCAGCGCCTTTGTCATCCTGGCGGTGGCGACCGGACTCGCCCTCTGGTTCACCCGCCGGCAACTGGGCGTGTTCGATCTAATTCAGAACATCGGGGCCTGGGTGGCCGCGCCCATCGCCGCGATCTTTCTCCTGGGCGTCCTGTGGGAGCGCGCCAATGCGGTGGCGGCGACCACGGTCCTGGTGCTCGCCTTTCCCTACACCTGGTTGGTAGAGTCGGTCCTCTTCAAGCGGGTGCCCTGGCTGCAGCCGTTTGACAATTGGCTGAACCGTACTTTCGTCGTCTGGGCGACCTGCATGGCGCTTACCGTCATTATCTCCCTCCTCACGCGCCCCCCCGATCCCGTCCGCATCCGCGGCATGATCTGGTCCTGGGACTACGCGCGCCTGCCCGAGGCGGAACGGACGCTCAATCGCGGCGTGCGCAATCTCTTCCTCTGGTGGTGCCTGTTCGTCGGCACAATGGCCGTCCTTTACGCTTACGTGATCTGGTTCCAATTCTGGGGCCCGGCCAGTCGATGATCGGGCCGGGCGCGAACATCGCAATTTCCTGTGTGACTTTCCCCTGCTCTTGCGGTCCAATCTTCCGTGCAGTCTGCGTTGGCCATGTCGGACCTTGTCGAAGCCAAGCGGTCGCCGGTCCCCGCCCAGTCCGCGTGGGAAAGCACTGGTTTTGGGGCGATCTACGCCTCCCATTCGCAGGCCATTTACTACCTCGCTCTCAGGTTGCTGAGCGATCCGACCCAAGCGGAGGACGCGGCTCACGATGTCTTCTTGAAGGCCTATCGTCACTATGACCGGTTCCGGGGCGACTCCGCCGTGCGCACCTGGCTCTACCGCATCACGATCAATCACTGCCGCAATCTTCAGCAGTCCTGGCACGCTCGCACCATGGTGAGTCAGCCCGACGCCACCTTCTGGGATCAGACGCCGGGCGCTGCCGAAAGCCCGCTTCGCATCCTCGAGACCAAGGAACTCGGCCAGCGCATCCAGACCACACTCGACGCCCTGCCCGAAGAGTACCGGCTCCTCTTGCTCCTGGTCGCCGATGAACAGCTCAGCTATGGCGAAGTCGCACACCTCACCGGCCAAACCGCCGACGCCGTCCGCGGCAAACTGCACCGGGCGCGCAAGGCCTTCGCAACCGCATTCTCCAAAACCGCATGAGGGCGCTATGGAATCGCCACCTCCAACCCCACGCCGCACCCGTCAGGAACAGATTGTCGAGCAGCACCACACCCTGCGGCCCGACCAGACCGCAATCGAGTTCTCGAACGCCGAGGAGATGATTCGTTTCGACGCCGCCCAGACCCTCCCCCCGCCCGCACTCGGCGCGCGCGTCCGGAATTCCGTCAACCGCGAACCCCGCGTCCAGCGCTCCTGGTGGATGCGCCTCCTCGGGCGATAAAGAGACGCGCATCGCCCGGAATCGGCTCGACGGCGGCCTTCGGCTGGCGCTCGAGCGCCGTTGCAGTCGCATGGCCCTTCCAGGACACGCCCATGCAGCCAGATCAGTTGCCTCTGGCTGAAATCGACGCGCAGAGGGGAAAAACGGGTTGACGACTGTATATCGAGTCCGTATTGGTTCCCTAGTGTCTGTAAACTGACCTTCGTCCGAAGGGCTCTGCTGACTCGGGGTTGCCGCACGAAGAGTGAAACCAAGCGCAATATGAACATGAAACCACACAACGACGCTCCATCCATCCGCCCTCAAGGCGCCGTCCGATCCCTCCCGACCACGCTTCTGCTCACGCTCCTGTGCGCCTGGACCCTGCCGACCGGCCAGGCCGCAACGTCCATCTTCGCCGACGATTTCGAGGGTCACGAGACGGCGGCGACGAGTCTGGCCGACATGTCGGATGCCGATCCCACGCATCCGAACATGAGGGTCATCGACGACGACCCGTTCGGGGCTGACCCGGGGAGCGGTGTGCAGATCGTCAACTGGCAGGCCAACTCGGGCAGCAAAGCCCTGCTGCTGCGTTCGGGCAGCGAGGCCCAGGTCCATTTCACCCAGGCCCGCAGCGGCAGTTCCTATCAGTTCGATTTCTGGCTCTACACCGTCAAGGGCGCCGGCGACCGCAACTTCTACCTCATCTTGCGCGGCGAAGGCTCGGACTACAACGGAGACGACTACCTGGCGTACCGATCCGACCGCGCCGCCACGAAGAACATTTTCTATTACGACGGCGTGGGGCCGGGCGCGGCTGCCTGGGTCAACACCGGAGTCAATCATACCGACGAGGTCTGGCAGCATCACCGCATCATCATCGATCCCAATGCCCTGACCTTCGACCTCTATCTGGATAACATGGACACCCCGGTCGTCAGCGGAGCCGAACTCTCCCGCTGCGAAGTGGCCGTGCCGACGATGCTGCGCATCATCCATGAGGGCAACAGCGACGACGACGGTTACTTCCTCATCGACGACATCAGCCTGACAGTCGAGGGCGCGATCGATCTGACCACGCCCTTCACCGAGGGCTTCGAGAGCTACGACGCCCGAACGTCCGTCGACGATGACGCCGACCCGAAGGGTCCGTGGATCACGACTGAGATCAACGGGACCGGGTCGGGCAAGGACCGCGCGCCCGCCAAGGTTCAGGTCGTCGACTCGACCGTGGTGACGCCTCATTCCGGCGAGAAGTGCCTCAAGATCGAAGGGGGCCAGCGGGCGGGCGCAACGGTCGCCTGGGGCGAGCCTGCGCAATCGGACGTTCAGATCACCTGGTGGGCCTATGTTCCCGCCTCGGTCGACGCCACGACCGCCACCTACCTGCGCATGTCGCTCTACGGCGCCGAGGACGGCAACTGCATCGCCGGCGACAACGCGCTGCTGGGCTATGGCTCGCGCGACGCCACGATCGGCGACGAGACCTCGCTGACGATCTACACGGGCGGCTGGCTCGATTCGGGCATCGATTACACGCCCCTGATGTGGGAAGAGTACCAGTTGACCACGCATACCGCCGAGGGCACTTACTCGATCGTCAAGGGCCCCAGCAGCGGCAGTCCGCAAGTCATCGCCGATCGCGCGCCGTTCATCGGCACTGCGACCGACTGGGTGCCTGTGTTCATGGCCGCCTGGAGTTCGTCCAACGGCACCGGCCATCCCCCCGTCTATATCGATGATGTCGAAATCAAGGCCCTGAGCGCGCCGACGCAGTTCCGCATTCTCACAATTGCCCGCACCGGCGCAGGCATCGAGTTGACATGGGAAGGCGCCACGTCGACCAAGTACAAAGTGCTCCGCAGCACCAATGTCACTGACCCGGCGTCGTTTGTGGACATCTCTGGGGACTTGACGAAGCCGTCGTTCACGGACACGACCGCGCCGGCAGCAAGCGCGTTCTACCGTGTGCAGGCGCTGCCTTGAGAATCCCGTTCAAGCCGGGCCGCGGGCCGGGTATGGCTCGCGGCCTGGGCCGGGAACGCAGATGGATGCCAGGTTTATGAAACACAGGTTCCGCCGCGGCGGCGGCGGTTTTACGCTGATCGAGTTGTTGGTCGTGATTGCCATTATAGCGATCCTGGCCGGGATGCTTTTGCCGGCCCTGAGCCGGGCCAAGACCAAGGCCCAGGGGATCGGCTGCATGAACAACCACCGACAACTGCTGTTGGCATGGCGGCTGTACGTCGAGGACAACAACGACACGCTGCCATTCTGCAAACACGGACCTTACGAGTGGGTTGGCGGTTGGCTGGACTATGACAATGGCAATCGCGAGAACTGGGACGTGACCGCGAACATCACGAACTCGATTCTCTGGCCTTACTGCGGCCAGAGCGCGGCCATCTTCAAGTGCCCCGCCGACAGGAGCACCGTGACGGTGCGAGGCAAGGTGCTCCCGCGCGTCCGCACGATGTCCATGTTGAATTGGGTGGGAGGGCGCGGCGAAGGCCTCGCAATGGGCTGGTCTGGCACGGGTTGGCGCATCTATCGCAAGTACACCGACATGACCGATCCGGGCCCCACCATGACGTTCGTTTTCCTCGATGAACGCGAGGACAGCATCAACGACGGCATGTTCGTGGTGGACATGACCGGCTATCCGAACAGCCCGGCTGCCTTCCACATCGTGGACATTCCCGCCAGCTATCATGGAGGTGGAGGCGGGCTATCGTTCGCCGACGGCCATTCCGAGCTGAAATCGTGGAAAGATCCGCGCACCAAACCGCCCCTCAAGCGTGGTGTGATCATCCCTTACGATAACCCCAGCCCTAACAACCGGGATATCGCCTGGCTCCAGGAACGCGCCACGCGCCGCGAATAGCTTCCGCTTGGTTGATGGTGGATGGTCGAGCGTTGGTCGTTGAACGTTTTTGGTTCATGGTCTCCATGCGCATTCAATCGTTGAATGTCAACGCTTTCCATGAACCGTCCGGGGCGGAGACGTCTCGTCCACGGCAGAAGGAGTTGGGCAGGGTGTTCGCGGGCGACGAGGACGTCGCGCCTCTTGCGGCGCCCGGTTCATGTTCACTGAGCAGGTCGTAAAGCAACGGATGTCATCGCCTCGCATACCGCAACAGGGCCGGCAACCTCCCGATCTCGCGCGTGTGCGTGCGGTCCGCCATTTGGCCCTCGATATGGATGGCACGATCTATCGAGGGAACACGCTCTTCGACACAACCCTTCCTTTTCTCGATCTGCTGAAGCGGTTGGGCATCGGCTACACGTTCCTCACTAACAATCCGTCCAAGAGCCTCGTCGACTATACACGGCGCCTTGCCGACCTTGGCGTTCCCGTCGACCCCGGCCAACTCCACACATCCACCCAAGCCACCATCGAGTACATCCAGACCCGATGGCCTCAGGTCCGGCGGCTGTTCGTCTTGGGAACAGAGAGCATGTGCGCCGAGATCGCCGACGCCGGATTTCAGCTCGTCCCCGACGATCCGGACGCACGCGTCGACGCCGTGCTGGTCGGCTTCGATTTGACCCTCACCTATCCCCGGCTCTGTCGGGCCGCCTGGTGGATCGCCCAGGGCCGCCCCTGGTTCGCCACCAATCCTGACCGCGTCTGCCCCACCGGCGCGCCGACGGTCCTTGTGGATTGCGGCTCGATCTGCGCGGCCCTGTCCACCGCCACCGGCAAATCCCCAACCGCCGTCATGGGCAAACCCGATCCAGCGATGCTCGGCGGCATTCTCCGGCGCCACCGCCTCCGCGCCGACCAACTCGCGATGGTCGGCGACCGGCTTTACACCGATGTCGAAATGGCCCGCCGCGCCGGCGCCTTCGGCGTGCTGGTGCTGACTGGCGAGACAACGGCTGACCAGGCCGCCGCGGCTCAACCGCCGCCCGATCTCGTTGTTCCTGGCCTGACCGAACTGGGTGAGTTCCTCGCCCGAGGCCATTCGGGCCAGAACAAGGCTCCCGCGCCCTGATCCGGTCGGGGCCGTTGCCGCCGACACACCGTCGAAGCGGCATCGCGCAAGACGCATTTCAGCGTAATTTCCGGTAGACGCATGACCGCCGAAGCCCTAGAGTCGTTTTTCGCAATTCACGCGATACAAGTCATTCAAGAACATGAACAAAACCTCCACATCACCATGGCGCCGGTGCCGCCTGCTGGGTCTCGCCTTTTTGGCGGCCTGCAGCCTCGAAGTCTCCGGCCAAACCATCCCCAATCCGAGCTTCGAAACCGACACGTTCACCGTCTGGCCAGGGTACATCAGTGACAACAGCCCGATCACCGGCTGGACCGCCAACGCCGAGTATCGCGCCGGTTTGAACCCTGCGACCGGGAGCCCATTCGCCGACAACGGCGCTATCCCGGACGGCAACAACGTCGCCTTCCTCCAGTCGGACGACGGGATCAACGGCACGACCCTCGAAACCACAATCACCGGCCTGACCGCCGGAACAACGTACAAGGTCATGTTCCGCGCCAACGCGCGGTCAGCCGAGACGCCGAACCTGATGGTGATGATCGACTACGTGGACGTCCTTTACGTCACCGTCTACCCCGTCACCGAAACCAGGCCCTATGCCTACATCGCCTTCGAGTTCACGGCCTCCGCCAACCAGCATCTGCTGACTCTTCTCAACGACGCAGCCGGCGATCACACGGCCGTTTTCGACAACTTCACCATCGCCCCCACGAGCGGTCGCTGGGTCGTCGCTCCCTGGTCCACGGACGAAGACTCGGGCGTCGATTCGAACTACGTCTATACGCACGCCTACAACTTCGGCACCGCTGACAACACCACGATCAACGGCATCATCTTCAACGGCGCCGCCGGACCCAATCCGACTGTGACCGGCAAGTTCAGCACAACGTTCCTCGGCAATGTGTTCAACGGCGACAACGACGCGAACCTGACGGGCGGCAGCCAGTTGCTCGGACGCGATTTCGTCTATTCGGGCGCGTCGGTCACCGCCGGCTCGCACCAGAGCATCAAGATCGACGGACTCACCGAAGGCGTCGAATACGTCGCCACGATCTATTCGGTCGGCTTTGACAATCCCGGTCCGGCAATCCGATGGGCGACATTCAGCGTAGGCGACGACCGCCTTACGGTGAACCAGGACCAGTTCGGCAATAACGCAGGCATCCGACTCTCGTATCGCTACACAGCGGATGCCAGTGGAAGCGTCACTCTCAATTACGCCCCGCTCAACCCCGCCAACGTCAGCTTCCATACGTACGGCTTCAGCAACCGCGAAGCGGTCAGCCGCAATGTGGCGCCGGAAATCACCGCCCAGCCGAGGAACGTGGTCGTCGCGGCCAATCAGCCTGCGACGTTCATGGTCACGGCCACCGGCATTCCCGCCCCGACCTACCAATGGCGGTTCAAGGGAAGCGATATCGCTGGGGCGACCGAAACCAGTTACACCATCTCTGCGGTCACAGCCGCCAACGTGGGCGCCTACGACGTGGTGGTGAAGAACTCGATGGGCACCGTGACGAGCAGCGCCGCCACCTTGACCGTCGGCATCGCCCTCGCCAACCCGAGCTTCGAGGAGGACATCTTCTCGACCTGGCCGGGCTATGTGAGCGACAACTGGGACATCACCGGCTGGACAGCCCTGGGCGGACACGGACTCAACCCCGTCCAGGATGGAAGGAGCCCATTCGCCGACAATGGCATGATCCCGCATGGGGCTCAGGTCGCCTTCATGCAGCAAAACGGGGCGTTGTCTCAGACCGTCACCGGTCTGACCACCGGCGCCGATTACTATCTGCACTACTACGAAAACGCCCGCACAGGAACAACCGTGCCGTCCATGGAAGTGCAACTCGGCAGCGTCACCCTGGTGTCCGCTCACTCGGTCCCGCCCGTCCGCGGCGGCGTCTATTACGAAATCTACGGCGACGCCTTCGAGGCCGCAGCCTCCGAGCTTCTGCTCAGCTTCATCAAAGGCGCTCCCGCCGGCGGCGACTGCACCGCGCTGATCGACAATGTCGCCATCGTTGAGATTCCGTCGGGCACGGCGCCGTTCGTAACGCGCAACCCCGTGTCCACGACCGTGTCCGTGGGTGGCACGGCCAGTTTCTCCGTCCAAGGCATCGGCAGCCTGCCCTTGGTCTATCAATGGTTCAAAAACGGTGAAGAAATCGCCGGAGGCACCGGCGCCACGCTCACATTGAGCAACGTGCAGAAGGCCGACGAGGCGGCCTATTCAGCCCGTGTCAGCAACAGCGCCGGCCCGGTCACAAGCGCGGCCGCGAACCTCACCGTCTACGAGCCGATCCCCGACCTGTACAGCACGGGGCTCGACGACGCGCGCGCACCTCTCGCGGACGGCGCGGTCGATCCGCACTACACACTGATCGAGAATCCGGATGTGCAGTCCACCGATGCCATCGTCCAGGACACATCGGTCTTCCCCATCTCGACCGGCACGTGGTTGCCTGCCAGCTCGACCTCGAAGTGGATCGGACCGAAATTCAACACCGTGGACAGCGCGGTGGGGATTTTCGTCTATCGGACCACGTTTGACATCACCGGTCGCGACCCAAGCACAGTCATCATCGAGGGCCGATGGTCAACCGACAACGTCGGCAATGAAATCCGCGTAAACGGCGTCGCCACCGCGAATGCCCCGAATACCGGCTTCAACCTCTGGACGCCATTCACGATCAGGGGCACGGACGTGGACCTTGTCGCGGGCGTGAACACCATCGACTTCGTGGTCGAGAACGTGCAGGACGTCGGCTACACCGGCCTGCGCGTCGAGATCATCCGTAGCAACGTCACCATCCCGCCCGGAGTCGCCCCGGAAATTCTCATCCATCCGCTCAGCCAGACTGTGCCTGAAGGGTCGACCGTGACTCTGGTCGGCAACGCCCAGGGCAGCGCTCCGATCACCTTCCAATGGAGCAAGGACGGCACGCCCATTCCGGGCGCAACAGGGCCCACCCTGACACTCGCGGACGCGACCTACGAGCAGTCCGGTTCTTATACGTTCACCGCAATGAACGCCTCCGGCGCCGCCACCAGCAATCCGGCGTTCGTCTGCGTTTGCCTGCGCCCGATCCCGGGCATCTATAGCACGGGCGTCGACGCCAACGGCGCCTTGCTCGAAGACGGCGCAGTCGATCCGCATTACACGATGACCGCGAGTGCCGACTGGCAGTACCCGGGACCCGATGCGTTGGTCATCACCAATGCATGGCCGATCCAGGCCGGTGTCTGGCTGCTCAACGGTCCGGATTCGAAGTGGATTGCGGCGAGCGCTGATCAGCGGGAAGACATCAATCCCGGGATCAGCGGCAACGCCGGCGGAGAGTACACCTTCCGCACGACGTTCGACCTGACCGGTTACGATATCAGCAAGGTCCTCATCAAGGGACAATGGGCTGTCGACAACACCGGTGTGGACATTCTCGTCAACGAGGAAAGCACCGGACTGGTGAACACCGCCGGTTTCGGTGGCTGGACGCCCTTCACTCTTTCAGAGGGGCTCGTCGCCGGTCCGAACACGGTGGACTTCGTCGTCTACAATACGCCGAACACCACCTACGACCTCAATCCCCTGGGCCTGCGCGTCAACCTCAAAGGTTACCTGGTCCTCGATCCGCCCGCCGGCAGGCCGACCCTGACGATCGGGCGTGACGGAGCCAACATCACGGTCTCCTGGACACCGGCCACCGCCACCCAGGAACTCCAGTCCGCACCGGCCGTGACCGGGCCTTGGACCAAGATCACGGGCGCGACCAGTCCCTACGCAACCACGGCATCCGGCTCGGCCAGCTTCTTCCGGGTCGTCAACCCGTAGGGTCCGCGACCGCCTGGCGCCTGCCTTCGAGCCGGCGCCAGGTTGGCCAGGCGGGGTCCTGGACATGCCAGTCACCTCGCGGCACACATGAATCGCAAGAACCCGGGGAGCAATCCCCGGGTTCTTTCTCTTCTTCTCACAAAGCCGACCCTTCTCGGAGGGCTGATCCCGCGGTCGCGGAAGAGGCCCTGGCGGATTACGATGATTGGCGCAAGCCAGGTTTTCGCGGCTTGCCCCTTCCAGAAACATGTCAAGGATTCTACGCAGGAAGTTGATCCGCGATGTGTTCGCCGATGGCCAGACACGCCGTGGCCGCAGGGCTCGGGGCGTTGAGCACATGCAGGGCGTTGGACCGGGCCACTATGTGAAAATCCTGAACCAGACTCCCACCAGGCGTCATCGCCTGCGCCCGCACACCCGCCTCACCAGGCTCCAAATCCTCGACTCGAATCTCCGGCACCAGCCTCTGCAACGATCGACAAAACCGCCTCCTGCTCACCGATTGCGCCAGCTCCGTCCATGCCATTGCCGGATACTGGCGCAGGAATCGCCACAGGCCCGGAAAACTCAACGCGTCGAGGATGTCCGCCACGTCGAACGTGGTCAGCCGATAACCCTCGCGCGCGCAGGCCAACACCGCGTTTGGACCCGCCTCGATCCCCCCATGAATGAGCCGCGTAAAGTGCACCCCCAGAAACGGGAACTTCGGATCTGGCACGGGATAAATGAGATGCCGCACCAGGTGCCGGCGCTCCGCCTTCAGTTTGTGATACTCGCCCCGGAACGGAATAATCCGCACCTCGCGTCGCTCGCCGGCCAACCCGGCAACACGATCGCAGTGAAGACCCGCGCAATTGATCAGAAAGTCCCCGCTGTACTCGCCCGCGGTCGTGAGCGCTCCCCAACCCCGCCCCCGCGACTCGAAACGCAGCACCCGCGCATTGGTGGCAATCCGCCCGCCGCGCTCCTGAATTCGCATGGCAAGTCGATCGCAAACGGCCCGGTAGTCCACAATCCCCTCCTCAGGCACGCGGGCCGCGGCGATGCCGTTCGCGTGCGGCTCGATCCGGCGCAATTCGGCGGCATCCAGTCTCTGCAGCCCCCCGAGGCCGTTGGCCGCGCCGCGCCGCAGGAGTTCGTCCAGACGCGGCAGTTCCTCCAGTTCGACGGCAACGACGAGCTTGCCGCAGATCTCGTGCGGAATCTCTTCGGCGCGGCAGAAGGCCACCATCTGACGAATGCCCTCGACGGCCAGACGCGCCTTGACCGATCCCGGCAAGTATGAAAGCCCGGCGTGCAGCACACCGCTGTTGTGCGTGCTCTGGTGCTGCCCGACCCACGACTCCTTCTCGAGGACCGTTACGGTTCGTCGATGATTGTGATCGAGAAGACGATGGGCCGTCGCCAGGCCGACCAGGCCGCCGCCAACAATCAGTATCGAACGCATAGAGGGTGATCGAAACCAGAGCGCACAAAACACCCACCCCGACCGCGCTCTCTTCAGCCGCACTGCCAAGGCGCCCGTATCTTCCGTCCTGGACCGGCTCTGGCAAGCCCTCTTTGCTGTCCGGCCCGCATGAGTCCACATTCTGCACTTCTTGGCCTCGCGGTGGTTATAACTCCACGGAACATGCGGGCCAGCGGGTGGGCGCATTTGCCGCTTGTCACTCCGCGCGCGGCCCGTAGATTGCTTCCATGAACAGTCGGGTGCGATGTGCCATGGTCTTCCTGCTGGCGGCCGGAACGCTGTTGGGCCAGGTGACCGTCGAGACGGTCTTTGAACACGAGCAATACCTCGCCAACGAACGCGTGCGGGTCGGGGTGCGCATCACCAATTTCTCCGGCCAGACGCTCCGGTTGGGATCGAGCCCGGACTGGCTCGATCTGATGGTGGAAACCGAGAGCGGTGAGCTGGTCTCGCAGCGCTCAGACCCGCCGATCGTCGAGCCATTCGAGGTGCCGTCCTCGTCCAGAGCGACTCGATGGGTCGACCTGATTCCCCACTACGACGTGGGACACGTCGGCCTGTACAAAGTCACTCCGACCGTGCGTCTTGCGGAACTGGGCCAGACCGTGATCGGCAAGCCGGCCAGCGTCCAGGTCACCGGCGGAGCCCGGATCTGGGAGCAGGACTTCGGCGTCCGCCTCGCTGAAGGCCCCGCGGCCGGCGCATTGGAGGTGCGCCGCTACGCCCTGATCCAGGCCATGAATCAGAAAACGGTCACACTCTATGTCCGCGTCTCCGACCAACAGGAGGCGCAGGTCTTCAATGTCATTCCGATCGGCCCGGTCCTTGCCTTCAGCCGCCCCGAGGCGCAGGTGGACCACTCCGGCCTGCTCCACGTCCTCTCTCAAACCAGCGCGCGGCAGTTCACCTACTGCGTCATCTCGCCCAGCGGCGAACTGACCGTCCGCCAGGCCCACCGCTACACGAACAGCCGCCCGGCCTTGCGCGCATCGGAAGACGGCAGTGTCATCGTCCGAGGCGGCATCCGCACCATCTCGCCCTCAGACCTCCCGCAATCGGCAAAGGAATCTGTCGAACCCATCGCCCCGCCACCAACCGCGCCTGTCGAGAAGAAGCCTGATGCGACCGGCAAAAACACTCCCAAGAAGAAGCCCAAGCCCAAGAAGTGATTTCTCCTGCCCTCTAAACGGGAACCCACGAAAGACGGTCCTCGGCCTTCCAAGATTCGTCGCCGGCCGCGCAACGCCAAGGCCATCGCCGCCTCATTCGGTCAACTCCTTGAGGGACGTCACGCGGGGCTCCATCCGCTTGCGGATCGGAACGGCCCGCGCGACGGCATTCTGCCCGGTCTGGCCAAAAAAGGTCTCGAGTTCACACCGCACGGCGGCGATGGCGTCGCCGTTGCGGTCGTGGAGGGGCATCGTCACAATGGCTTTCCGATCGCTCTTGCCGAACAGAACGATGTTCTGTTCGATGCATTGCTTCTCATACGCGTTGCCGGGCTGGCCTTCCTCGCCGGGATTGCTGCTGGCCACCACATGCAACTCGGGCCGCCGGCTCGTGGTCGACACAATCCGCAGACCCAACAGACGCGGGTACTTCTCCAGCGCGTCCCGCACAAGCGCCTTGGCCAGCGGCTCGCGCGGCGTGTACTCGATCCGCAGATCGGTGAAGTAACTCACCGAGTCCGACTTCGTCCACAGAGCGATCTTGCCGTTCGCAAACGTCGGGTCCGTGATCTCCGGAATCGGTTGCTCCCCGTCAAGACGCAGTCGAATCCGATTGCCCTGACACTCGATCGACAGCTCGTGCCAAACGCCGCTCGGGATGGCAATCTCCGGGCCGATCGAAGTGTCTCGGATGCCCTGATGAACCCGGTAGAAGCGGAAGGTGCGCCCCAGCGTGCTGGCGCGCACAACGTAGAAGTTGCGTTCGTCCTGGAGCCGAAAGGCCACCCCGGCCATCTGTTCGACAACCCCATCGACGGTCTTGAACCGCACCCTCAGCTTGAAATCGCCAAAAACCTCCTCGTCATAAACCAACAGCGGAAACCGCTCGTCGGTTCGGTCCCGCGAAAGCTGGGCGATGACAGGAATCTTGCGGGTCTGGGGTGCCTCGCGCGTCATCGGCGCAAACGTGAGCGGGGCGTCATCGAGGATGACCTTCCACTCGCCCGGCTGCCCCGTTCCCGAAAGGGCGCTTCGAAATCCCGGCGGCGCCTCATTCGGTTTCACGCCCGTCAGGTCAAAGACTTTTTCCGCGGCCATCCCCACCTCGGCCTGCGCGAGCAGCCAGCACAGTCCCGCCACTGCGATCCCGTTGTTCATGGGCGCTGAAAATAGCAGACGTCCGACGCGGCTCAAGCGCGCAGGTTCCGCCTTTACTTCCACGCGCCCCTCCAGTAACGGTTCGGACATGCTGAGCAACGCGCGATACCTCTGGCTGCCTGCCCTGGTCCTGCTCCTGGTCGGCTGCGCCCGAAACCAGATCACCAACATGTCGCCACGGGTGATGCGGCGGACGCCGGCCGGCCTCTACACGCTCGAAGCGCGCTGGGATACCAACCAGCGCGCCGTGCGCGACGACACCATGACGCCCTTCGTGGTTGTCGGCACCCAATTCCACCCCATGCGGCGCTCGACTCTCAATGACCGGTGCTGGAGGGCCACCGTGCCCGTGCCACCGGAGCAGCGCTTCCTCAACTACCGATTCAAGTTCGACTATCTCAAGGCGGGGTTCGGACGCCGCCATCCGGACAGCAAGCGTTCGCGCTTCTATCAACTCGAGATTGTCGATTGACCAAACGCGGCCGCCCGGCCCGCACGACACGCAGCGAATGGCCCCGACCGTTCTCAAACGGTTCGACCCGCGCTGTCACCTCCAACACCGGATACCGCACCGTGGCCAGGCCGTATGTCTTGTACGTGCGCGCAAAGAGTTCCGTCTCGATCATCCCCGTCCAGTCCGCCAGCGTCAGGAACTTCATCGGCTCGCCCGTGGCCTGGTGGTGCACCCGATCCTCGATCACCAGACCGCACAGCGTGATCTCCTGTCCGATGAACCGCCCCAGACGCGCCACCGGGCAGTACGTCTCCCACGCAACGTCGGGGTACAATTCGAGCGGATGCCCACTGGCCGGAAACCCCAGCAACTCGACCTCCCACCGCAACCGTTGCACACGACTCGGCTCGGTCAGGTCAAGAGCCGCCCCCCCCGCCCCCGACTCCGCGGGCGCGCCGCCTCGAACCGCGACGGCGGTCGACGGCATATCCCGCGCGACGAGCGGCAGCAGCCACGGCTGCCCGACAGTCCCTTCCCCGCCCCAGCGCCGGTGCGCATGCTGCATCTCCCAAAACTGCTCGCAACGGCTCCGCCCGAAACCGTCAAAAGCCCCCGCCCTCGACAACACCTCCATCTCCTCGAGCCGGGGCTGGACCCGCAGATAGAAATCCGACAGCGACGCATACGCGCCCCGGGCGCGCTCGGCGACAATGGCCTCGCGGGTCCGCGCGCTGAGCGACTCGATCGAGCCAACCGGCACACGGATGGCGCGTCCCGACGCGCTCCGGGGCATTGACGGGCGCTCGCCGGCTCCCGGCAACGGCTCGGGCCTCTCAATCACACGGAAGCCCGGCCCAGGATCGTTCACCCAGGGACCGACCAACGGAATGCCGAGCCGATGACACTCGAGCACGTACACCAGGGGGCGATAGAACCCCTTTCCGTTGCTCAACACGCCCGCCATGTACTCCGCCGGAAAAGACCGCTTCAGCCATGCGCTCTGATAGGCCTCGACTCCGTAAGCCGTGCTGTGCGCCTTGCAAAACGCGTACCCGTGAAAACCGATCACCAACTCCCACACCCGCCTGATTGCGTCCTCCGTCCGCCCCAAACGCCGCGCTGCCTCGGCAAACTCAGGCGCGATCTCGGCAACCACCCTCGCATCGTCCTTCACCAGCCCGCGCCGCAGCATGTCCGCCCGCCCCCCGGGCAGCCCGGCAAACGCCTCGCATATCTGCAATATTTGCTCTTCGTAAACCACCAGGCCGAACGTGCTGCGCAAACAGTCCGCAATCGCCGGATGCGGATACGCCACCGCGCTCAGCCCCTGGTAGCGCCGCGCGAACTCGCGTTTCTTGTCTTCGTTGGCCGCCCCCGGACGGATCACGCTCACAATCGCAATCAGCGTGTCGATGTCGCGCACGTTGCACATCTGACACAGCGACGTCATGGCCGGAGACTCGATGTGATGCACACCCCGGGCGTGACCTCCCGCAATCAACTCCCACACCTCCGGATCGTCGAACGCGCTCGCGCCATGCCGAGCCTCAAAAAGAAGCGAAATATCCGCAGTGCAGGAGCGCTCGGAGGACGGCATTTGGTCCGTGTTGGATTGCTCGGAAGGACGATCTCCGCCAGTCCCTGACTCGATACGCTTGACTTCGTCAATCAGAGCCTCTCCTGCAACCACGGGATCGGCCCTCCGAACAGGGCCTGCTTCAAGGGAAGCGCGCGGAGCGGGCGCATCGCAACGCGCCTCCCCTGACGAGTGGTTGAGCGTGAATCGTTCGCAATCCGTCGCTATCCCGCGTTCCCGCAACATTCCCTTCACATCCCGCATCACCGCCAACCCCCCCTGGGCCAGAATGTCCATCTTCACCAAGCCGATCGCCTCGACGGCGTCCATGTCGAATTGCGTCGTCGGATAGCCTTTCTGCGAAACGAATGTGGCGGTGAGTTCGCTCATCGGCTGTCGTGACAGCACCACGCCGCACGGATGCATCTTCGGGTGCCGTGGCACCCCATCGAGGAACTCCGCCATCGCCAACGCGCTGGCAAATGGCTCTTCGTCCAACGGCAGGTCGCGGCACTCCGGGCTGGCCCGCAACAACGACTCGAGACGTCCGCCCGCCTCCCTCGCCCGCGCCCCGTCCGGACTCCCGCTCCCAGGCCATCCCTCGCCTATGCTCCAGGGGAAATGCTCGGTGAAACGACGCACGTCGCGCTCCGAAACACCGAACACCTTCGCCACCTCCGCAAACGCGCTGCGCGCCCGAAATGTCGAAAATCCGCCCACGACCGCACAATGGTCCCGACCGTACTTGGCAAAAAGCAAATCGACCACGTCGTCCTTGCGGTCATGGGGGAAATCGATGTCGATGTCGGGGAGCTTGTGCATCGCCATGCGCTCGGCGTTCAGGAAACGCCGAAAATAGAGATCGAATCGGATCGGACAGACCCCGCTGATGCCCAGACAGTAGCAGACCAGGGAATCGGCCGCGCTGCCCCGCGTGATCCAGTCAATTCCCCGCTCCCGACACGACCTCAGCAAATCCCACACAACCAGGAAGTACTCCTCATAGCCCACCGTGCCGATCATCGCCAACTCCTCCTCGACCTGCCCCATCAGCCGCCCCGCCCGCCCCGCTCCATACCGCGCCTCCAATCCCCGCAATACCAAGTGCCGCAGAAACTGGCGCGGGGTCGAACCGTCGGGCGGGCGAAAGTCGGGAAACTGCGGCTGGCCGAATCGAAAGACAAAATCGCAGCGATCAGCCAACTCCCGCGTCGCCGCCGCCAGTTCCGGATACCGCCCAAACAGAGCGGCCAGTTCGTCCGCGGCGCGGAAAGACCATTTGCTATCGAGCACCTTCGCCGGATGCGCCTGACGCAGCAACGTCAGCGTCCGAATGCTCTGGACCACGTCAAACCGCCATCGACAGTCCGCCCTGGCATAGTGGACCGGAAAGACCGGCACGACCGGCAACCCGCCGGGATCGAACTTGTGCCGGCGCAACTCCCCGCGCGTCCGAATCGCACGGTAGAAACGACCCGGAAACAATCGGGCGAGCCCGGCATCGGTCGAGACGGCCAGAAGACCGTCCCTCGGCGCCGCCGCCAGCTCGCGCGCCGCGAAATCCAGTCCCGGCGTACGCCCTGCCGGCTCCGCCCTCCCCTTGCGCGCGGCCGCCTCACTCTGGGCCTTGTCGGAAATCAACCGGCACAGATTCCCATACCCCGTCGCGTTCTCGACGTAGAGCCAAAGCGGAGCGGCATCGCATCGGATTTCCACCCCGATGATCGCCTTTACCCCCGCCGCCTTGGCCGCCATGGCGAACTCGACGGCGCCGTGCAGATTGCCCTGGTCACAAAGCGCCACCGCGGGAAATCCGCCGGCGCGCGCCAAATCGACGATTGCCCCGGGAGATAGCGTCGAGTTCAAGAACGAGTAGTGACTCCGCACCACCAGCGGGATCGGCGCCGGCGCGGCATCGAGGCGCGGCAGAGCCCCCGCCGCGGCGACGAGACGCTCGTCTGCTTCCGTCGCCGAACGAGCTCCTGCCCGTGGCGGGCGGGCCTGGCGTTGCGGATTCGAGTGGGAACGCGCCTTCACATCACGCTGCGCAGGTCGCAGCCTGGCCCCCGAACTCTGCTGCGCCCCAGGCCGGTCCGTCAACAGCCGGCTGCCACGCACTGTTTTCATGGCAGACCACCCACAGGACCGACAGAATGCTCCCGGTTCCCTTTCTGGGCGCGGTTTTGCCAGAGCCCGGATGTCAGACTTCGCGAAGCTTTGTGAAACATCCGGACTAAAGAGGCAGGTTCAATGAAGCCGCTGCACCAGCCAACTTATCGATTGCCTCGGCATCGCGGCTTGGCTTAAGAGTTAATGGCGATGACTCAATCACAGTCTCCCTTGGCTCCTGACTCTTCGCGTCGGGCTTTTCTCCGCACCTCCGCCCTGCTCACGGCAAGCGGCCTGCTCGCCCACTTGCCCCTGAGCCGCGGTGTCCATGCGGCCGCCGACACCCGCATCCGCATTGGCCTCATCGGTTGCGGCGGACGCGGCACCGAGGCGGCGCTCAACGCCTTGAACGCCGGCCCCGATGTCCAACTGGTCGCGCTGGCGGACATCTTCCGGGAACGGCTCGATCAGTGCCTCACCTCCCTGCGCGCCGCCCGCCCCAACCAGGTGAGCGTCGCCCCCGACCGCTGCTTTGTCGGTTTCGACGCCTATCAACACCTCATATCGAGTGGCGTCGATGTCGTCCTGATCACGCCCGCTTCGCATTTCATCCCCACTATGCTCAAGGCCGCAATCGACGCCGGCAAGCATGTCTTCTGCGAAAAACCGCACGGCATCGATATGCCCGGGTTCCACGCCGTCCGCGCCGCCTGCGAGACCGCACGCCAAAAGGGACTCAGCGTCGTCTCCGGCCTCTGCTGGCGCTACGCCCCCGGCCTGCGCGAGACCATGAAACGCGTCCACGATGGCGCCATCGGAGACATCGTCGCCATCCAGGAAAACTACCTCGGCGCCCCCTACATCGTCCGCCCCCGCCGCGCCGGCCAGACTGAACTCGAATACCAGATGTGGAACTGGTACCACTTCAACTGGCTCTCCGGCGACCAAACCGCACAACAACTCATCCACAGCCTCGACAAGGCTTCGTGGGCCCTGGGCGACCGGCCCCCGCTCAAGGCCTGGGGCCTGGGCGGACGCCAGACCTGCATCGACCCGTGCTTCGGCGATCAGTTCGATCACCAGGCGATCGTGTTCGAGTACGAAAACGGGGTCCGGGTCTTCGGATTCACCCGCGACCAGACCGAATGCTTCAACGACACCTCGGACCTTATCCTCGGCACCAAAGGCCGATGCAGCGTCATAGATTGCCGCATCGAGGGCGAAAACCCGTGGCGCTACGAAGGGCCCCGCCCGAACATGTACGACGTCGAACACCAGGAACTGTTCGAGTCGATCCGCACCGGGCGCCCGATCAACAACGGCCACTACATGACCCTCAGCAGCGCCCTCGCCATCGTCGCCCAAATCGCCTGCTACAGCGGCGAAATGATCCCGTGGGCCGACGCCCTCAAATCGCAGCGCTCCTTCTCCCTGCCGCGCTACGCCTGGGACGTCGAACCGCCGGTCAAACCGGGTCCCGACGGACACTACCCCACTGCCATGCAGGGCAAGGCCGAGTTCGATCGCTGGCGCATGTGAATGCAGGTCCCATCGGACGCCCGATCGCGCAGCCTGCCCGGCACAATGTCAAATGTGAAGATGTGACCCTCTAAATGCGAGCCGGCGGCGTTGGCCGAGCGGGTGGAGGCAGGGATCGCACAGTGGTACCGGCGACGCGTCGATCAGGCATCGATCAGGATCGGTCCCGCACACGTCCCCGTCAGGCTCCGACCGCCCTCGGCCGTGACCAGATAGGTGTTCTCTGTCCCGACCATGCCAACACCGGGCACCCCTCGCTTCGGTTCGACCGCCAGCACCATCCCCTCGATCAATGGCTCATCGAACCCCTCCGCAATCACCGGCGGCTCGTCGATCTGCAACCCTACTCCATGTCCGAGAAACTCCGCCCGACGACTCCCGAACCCCATGAAATGCTCGAGGAACCCGGGGTCCAGACTCTCCATCACAGTGCTGTAGATCGTGGATGGGATCGCCCCGGGCTTCAGTGACGCAGCGATGCGGCCCTGGATTTCGACGCACCGCGCGTGAGAGGCGCTTGCCTCTCGAGGCAGCGGGCGCCCGAACGCATAGATCATCGTCTTGTCCGTCGCATATCCCTCGACGCTGCAGCCCAGATCGACAAACACAAGATCGCCCACCCTCAAGCGCCGGTCGCGGCTTCCGAGCACCGGCGCGGCGGGCCCCACTCCGCGGCATCCACCCGGGCCATTAAAACTGGTGGGATAGAGCGAATTTTCCCCGAACCCGAGCTGCCCCACCGCAATGTCCACATTGAACATCGCGAAGCGCACTGTGCCCTCATGCCCTTCGCTCACCATGAGCCTGTACAAATCGCAGGCGAACTCGGCCTCGCTCATGCCCTCGCGCAGCAACCCCGGCACCTTGTCTTCCATAGCCCGACGGTGAATCGCCCCGGCCCGCTCGATGATCTCCAGTTCGTACGGGCTCTTGACGGATCGCACCCGCCCAATCACCGGCTCGAGCGAGCCGAGTTCATCGCATGGAAAGTGCTTCCGAAAGCGTTCCACAAGTCCGTACGGCACCAGATCGGCCTCGATGTGAATGGTGCGCCGCCCTCGCGCCGGCTTCATTCCTTGTGCCGCATCCCGGAAACTCCGCATCGGGCGCATGTCCGGAAACAGCGATTCCGCACAGGCACGTTCCAGGCTCCGACGCACCCAGAACACCGCGTCTCCATCGCGCGGGACCAGCAATAAGCCGTCCTGCATCGTGCCGGTCAGGTAGTACTGGTTGACGCGTCCCAAAAACGCCGCCAGTTCCCAGTCGGGGCAAATCGCCTCCATCCGAGACCGAAACCGCTGCATCCGGTCGTCCAATTCAGCGCGAGGCACCTGTGATGTCATGACTTGGCTGCCGCCATTATGCGCCCCCGCCCGTCCGCGAAAAGGAGGAAGTGCTGCCACAATCAATCTTCACTGGACATCGCTCCGGCCAATTGATTCAGTCCTCCCATGCGACTCCATCTCCTGATTGCGACGACCGCGGTTCTTTGTTCGAGCCATGCGACCGGGCGATCCGCCGCTTCGCCCGCATCCGACGTCAACCTCGCCGTTGTTGCGACACCCACCTGTTCCTATGTCTCGGGCGACACCCGCACGTCGGCCCTGAACGATGGCGTCAGCCCACGCAGTTCACGCGACGATCGTCGCGGTACGTATGGCAACTGGCCGCGTCAGGGAACACAATGGGTGCAATACGATTGGACCCAGCCCATCAGCACCGCGCGGATCGAAGTCTATTGGTGGGACGACGCCAGGGGCGTGCGCCTGCCCAAAGCCTCGCGAGTGAAATACTGGGATGGGAAGGACTTCATACCCGTCCCGAATCCCACCGGCCTCGACATCGAAGCCAACCGGTTCAACGTCACCACATTCGACGAAATCACCACATCGAAGCTGCGGCTCGAGATGGACGGCGACGGCGAGTTCTCGACAGGCATCATCGAATGGCGCGTCCTCGATTCCGGACGGTCGCCGCGTTTTCCGCCCCGGGTGGCGGCGGGTGTGGATCGGACGACGGTTCTCGGCGGCCAAACCTACCTGAGCGGACAGGTCCAGTCGCTGAAGCCGGCTGACACCCCGCTCACGCTGACCTGGACCAAGCAAGCCGGACCCGGCCGCGTGACCTTCGCGAATCCCAACGCCGCCGACACCGCCGCCGGATTCGATCAGCCCGGCGATTACGTTCTCGCACTCACCGCCGACGAGGGCGGAGCGAGCGCCTCCGCCACTCTCAAGGTCAGGGTCGAACCGCCGCCGCCAACGCACCGATTGGACGTCGTCCATACCAAGCGCTACAAGATCGACAGCCCCCTCTGGAACTCGAGGGCCAGATCGCTCATCGTCAATTGGATTCCCCATTGTATCGATTACATCAACCGCACGAACCTCACCCAGGGCCAGGGCGGCATCGACAATTTCGTCGAGGCCGCCAAGGCCTTGCGCGGCGAGGCCCACGCCCCCCACAAAGGCTACGTCTTCGCCAACGCATGGGTGCATCAGACGGTGGAATCGATCTGCATCGCCCTCATGGTCGATCCGCAAGGGGATTACGACGTCATCGAGGCGCAACAGGCCATGCGCGCTACCCTCGAGGATTGGATTCCCAAGATTCTCGCGGCGCAAGAGCCCGACGGTTACCTGCAAACTGCCTACACCCTGGCGGACCGCAGTGCCTGGCCGGAACGCTGGAGCCCCCGCAATCGCGGAGATCACGAGGGTTACGTCGCCGGCTACTTCATCGAGTCCGCCATCAATCACCACACACTCACCGAGGGCAAGGACCTCCGTCTCTACGACGCCGCCAAACGGTTGGCCGACTGCTGGGTGGCAAACATTGGGCCGGGCAAGAAGGACTGGTACGACGGCCATCAGGAAATGGAACAGGCCCTCGTGCGCTTCGGACGCTTCGTCAATGACGTCGAGGGCAATGGACGCGGCGACGCTTACATAAAACTCGCCAAATTCCTGCTCGATTGCCGCAACAACGGCAGCGAATACGACCAGAGCCATCTCCCCGTCCAACGCCAATACGAAGCCGTCGGCCATGCCGTGCGCGCCGTCTACAGCTACTCGGGCATGGCGGATGTGGCCGCCGAAACGGCCGATGTCGATTACCAGAGCGCCGTGCTCTCGCTCTGGGACAACATGGTGAACCGGAAGTACTACGTCACCGGCGGCATCGGCAGCGGCGAGACTTCGGAAGGTTTCGGCCCCGACTACTCGCTGCCCCACAGCGCCTATTGCGAGTCCTGTTCGAGTTGCGGCCTGATCTTCTTCCAACACAAGCTCAACCTCGCCTACCACGACGCCAGGTACGCCGATCTCTACGAGGAGACGATCTACAACGCCCTCCTCGGCGCCGTGGACCTCGAAGGCAAAACCTTCAATTACACCAACCCGCTCATCGGTGGACGCCGTACGCCCTGGCACGCCTGCCCCTGTTGCGTCGGCAATATCCCCCGCACGCTCCTGATGATCCCAACCTGGACCTACCTCAAGACCGCCGACGCCATCCATGTCAACCTATTCATCGGCGGCACCATCACCCTCGAACGCGTGGCAGGCACCGATGTCGAGATCGTTCAGAAGACCGATTATCCCTGGGACGGCAAGGTCGCCCTCACCGTCAACCCCAGGGAACCCGCCACGTTCGCAATCCATGTGCGCGTTCCCGATCGCCAGACCAGCGCGCTTTACACCAACACACCGGCCGTCAGGGGCCTCAAATCCTTCTTCCTCAATGGGCAGCCCGCAAGCCCGCGGATCGAGAAAGGCTACGCCGTGGTGAAACGCGCATGGAAAGCCGCCGACACCATCGAACTCGAACTGCCGATGGAGGTGCAGCGTATCGTGTCGGACGAACGGGTCTTCGCCAATCGCGGTTTCACAGCTCTGCGCTACGGCCCCCTCATCTACTGCGTCGAGCGCGCGGATCAACCGGTCATCACCGGCGCAATCGGCCCCCAACCCCTCGCCACCGAGTGGCGCGGCGATTTCCTGCACGGGGTCAAGGTCATCAAAGGCACCTGGGACGACGGCTCGCCCCTGCTGGCCATCCCCTATTATGCCCGCGACAATCGGCCCGACACAGCCTCCTCCCGACGCCGCGCTGAATCACAAGTCTGGATCAAGACCGCCCCGACAGACCAGCAGACCGCAACGATCGGCAACAATGCGCTGTCGGACGAGACGACAGCCGCGTCCAGCCAGCCCGCCACCGCCTCCAAACAGGCTGAGGCAACTTCTGCGCCGCCGTGGTCCGGCAGCGAATTGCTTGCCGTTCCGCCCATCTCGATCGAGACCATCACAGGCACCCTGCCCCGGCTGCCCCGGAACATCGCCGGTCAATTCAGGGACGGAACCACGGGAACCGTGGTCCGCGTCATCTGGCCGTCTCCCACCAACAATCAGTCCGTCCTCGAACCGGGCACGTTCACCGTCACCGGACGCGTCGCCGGGACCACGATCGAGCCCAAGGCCGTCGTCACGGTGAAACCCGCCTCGAGTGATTCGCCCGCTCCGACCCGCGGGGTCGAAGCGTTTCCGCTGGACCGGGTGAGCCTCGACCGCGACGAACAGCAGCGCGAGACCCCGTTCATCCGACACCGCAACAAGTTCATCCAGGGGCTGGCCCAGACCGATCCTGACCGGTTCCTCTACATGTTCCGCGACGCCTTTGGACAACCCCAACCCGAGACTGCCCAACCGCTGGGCGTTTGGGATTCCCAAACAAGCCGCTTGCGCGGCCATGCCAGCGGCCATTACCTGTCCGCCATCGCTCAGGCCTGTGCCAGCACCGGCTACGATCCGGCGCTGCAAACCAATTTCTTGTCGAAGCTGACCTATCTCATCGACACCCTGTACGACCTGTCTCAAAAGTCAGGCCGCCCGACCCGAGAAGCCGGCCCCTGCAACGCCGATCCCACCGCCGTGCCGCCCGGGCCCGGAGTCACAAACTACAACTCCAACCTGACCAGCGAAGGCATCCGCACGGACTACTGGAATTGGGGACTGGGCTTCATCAGCGCCTATCCGCCCGACCAGTTCATCATGCTCGAACAGGGGGCGAGCTACGGGGACGGCAACCACCAGGTCTGGGCCCCCTACTACACGCTCCACAAAATCCTCGCCGGATGCCTCGACTGCTACGAAGTGACTCGAAACCAAAAGGCCCTCGAGATCGCACGAGGCATGGGCCTCTGGGTGCAGCAGCGCCTCCAAGCCGTCCCGCCCGCCATTCGCATTCGCATGTGGAATCGCTACATCGCCGGCGAGTACGGCGGGATGAACGAAGTCATGGCCCGCCTCTTCCGCCTGACCGGAGACGTGCGCTTCCTTGACTGCGCCCGCCTTTTCGACAACAGCAACTTCTTCTTCGGCGACGCCGATCACACCCATGGGCTGGCCCGGAACGTCGACACGCTGCGCGGACGCCACGCCAACCAACACATCCCCCAAATCACCGGCGCGCTCGAAATCTATCGCAACACGGGCGAGCGTCCTTACCTCAGTGTCGCGGAACATTTCTGGGGTATCTGCACCGGCGGTTACATGTACAGCATCGGCGGCGTCGCCGGCGCCTGCAACCCGAACAACGCCGAGTGCTTTACCGCCGAACCCGACTCGCTCTTCGCCAATGGATTCAACCGCGGCGGCCAGAACGAAACCTGCGCCACGTACAACCTGCTCAAGCTGAGTCGACAGCTCTTCATGTACGACCCTGACGCCCGTTACATGGATTACTACGAGCAGGCTCTCTACAACCATATCCTCGCCTCCGTCGCCGCCGAAGACTCCGCCAACACGTACCACGTCCCCCTCAACCCGGCAGCACGCAAGCAGTTCGGCAACGGCGGCATGGACGGCTTCACCTGCTGCAACGGCACCGCCCTCGAAAGCGCGACCAAACTCCAGGATTCGATCTATTTCCACGGCGCCGATCACCAGACGCTTTTCGTCAATTTGTTCATCCCCTCGACCCTCCGATGGACGGAGCGCAATCTCACCCTCACTCAGCGCACCAGCTACCCCTTCGAGGAAACCACCCGGCTCGTCCTCGCAGGCAACGGCGCCTTCGATCTCAAGGTCCGCGTGCCGCGCTGGGCAACCCGCGGATTTCATGTCTGCATCAACGGCCAGTCCAAACAGGTCAACGCCATCCCGGGCAGCTACCTGAATCTGGGCCGTGACTGGAAGGACAAGGACACCATCGAACTGCACGCGCCGTTCCCATTCCACCTCAGCCGTGTCATGGATCAACCCAACATCGCCAGCCTCTTCTACGGCCCCATCCTGCTCGCAGCCGAGGAATCCGGACCCCGCTCCGACTGGCGGCCCGTCGTCCTCGACGCCGCCGACATCGGCAAATCCATCACCGGCAATCCGCGGACGCTCCGGTTCGACATCGGCGGCGTTATGTTCCGTCCGTTCTTCGAAATGTACGGGCGACACTCCGTTTACCTGGACGTGAGATTACGGCCGGAGACGAGTCTTCGAGGGCCGAGTCCGACGAGGCTCTTTCCATGACCCGTGGTTCCGTAGCCGCGGACGTGAGTCCGCGCCATCTCGCTCCGTCAAAAGCAGAAATCAGCGCCGACTCACGTCGGCGGCTACAAATCGGTTCATGGTCCCCGTGCGCATTACGTCTTTGAATGTCAACGCTCTCCATGAACCGAACGTTGGAGGGGGAGACGGCTCGTCCCCCGCCGAAGAGTGTTTTTGAAGGAGTTTGGGGCGACGAGGCCGTCGCCCCTCCGCAACATGCCGGCGCGGTCACTTCACTTCCCCAGAGTCACAATCTTCGGATGCTCCATGAACTCGCGTCCGTTGAGATTCCCAACCACGTTGTAGAAGCCCTCGTCACTCCAGAAGACGAATCCAGCCAGTTCAGGGTAGCTGCTCTCGAGCTTGCGCAGCACATCCAGACAATCGCGCGCAGGATCGCCCTTCCCGCGAATCCCCAACTCGGCCCACCAGATGACCTTGCCCCCGGTCTTTTTCTTCGCAACCGCCCACTCGTATTCTGAAAACACCAACCCCGTGCCGTAAGCCGATTTGCCAAGCACATCCACATAGTCGTCGCCCGGATAACACCGCTCCAAGGCGCCATGATTCTGCGTCGTGTGATAGGCCCAGAGAATGTGATCGAGTTTTTTCGTGCCCTGGAAATAGTCGTGCACCAGCCGATAGAGCCGGATGATCGCGTCGCTCCCCCCCTTGGCGTGCCACTTGTTCCGGTCGTCGCTCTCCACAAAAGGCGTGTACACAACCGGAATCCCGCGGTCCTTCAGCCACTGCAAATTCGCCGCCATCCGATCGAGCTGCCGAAAGAAATTGCGCCGGACCGGATTGTCGTCAGGCGACCAAATCTTCTCCATCTCGCACGGATCGTTCCACCTGCCTCCGCTCGGGTTCGCAAAGAAGTTGTAGATTCCGACAATCATGCCCCGCTCCCAGAGCTTGCGCGCGCCCTCGTTCCACGCGGCGTCAGTGAACGGGTCATCGTCAAAGTCGTACGTGATGCAGCCGTACCGCGGCATTCTGCCGGTGTGCTCGAGCACCTTCCGAATCCAGTTGCCCGGGTGATCCATATCCGGATTCTCGTTGTGCACCCACGTGGCCACCTGCCCAAACACATAGGACCCATGACCCCGCGCCCTGAGAAACTCGAACACCTTCGCCTTCGCCTCCATGGCACTGACAGCGCTCGAGACGCCGCCGGATGCTTCACCCCCCGGCGTCTCGCCCGCCTGCTCCTCGGCACTCGCGCCGGGTGCACGCACCGTCGCACCGTGCGCTTTGGCGAATTGCGCGCCAATTCCGGCGGCGAGAAACCCGAGCATCTCACGCCGGGTCATCGCGCCCTTCCTGACCGCACCCATCGATGCCCGCAAAACGAATGACTGGCGAACAGTTTGATCGGCTGGCATTGGCGTGTCGAACATGCAGGAATCCTGCGTGACTCGGAATGGCGGCTCAAGACGAAATCCAGCGCGTGTACGCTCGCTCCTAAGTACTCGCAGCCACGGTTCTCGTCCGACGTCCCGACCGCCAGGGCATGAAGGAAACCGTTGCGCCCGACCTGGACGGTGTGAAGGACTTTGCGTTCCGGCTTTCCCTTGAGCAAGAACCGGGCGCGCCCGTCCAGCCCCCAATGCGTTTGAAGACCGGCGTCGTTGGTCCGGCTGTTGAACGCGAACAACGCGCTCAGAGCCGTCCGCATTGCCTGGCTGCGTCCACATGTCCCTCCCTCGGCACTCACAAACGGCTTCCCATCGAGCAGCACGACGGTGTCGTTGTAGGCTCGAACACGATCTCGGCCGTCCGTCCGCAGGCGCGCGACACTCCCCAGGACCCGACGGCTGGAATCGATCCGTCGCATAGCGCGGCTGCGCCACCACACCTTCGTCGCTGAACAACCCCGAAAGACACGGATCCGACAGCACCCCAGCCACGGTCGTGGTGGAACCGTTCACCCGCATGGCTTGATGCACCAACCGCACGCCGTGGCTGTAATCCACCCAACTCACGCCGTGGCCAAGGTAGAGCGGCTGGATCGGCACCCCGCCGATTCGATGCCATCCGTAAATCGCAACCTTGCCGGGCGCCTCATCGAGCCTGGCCGAGATCACGACGTCCTTCTTGTGGCCCGCAACAAGCGCCCCGGGCGGATGCTCCGCCATGCGCTCGAGCCGCTGGGTGCGCACAATCCCGTTGTGCGCTATAAACACCGGCACCGTCGTCATGGCCGGGCTCGGAGCAATCGGGGCCGGCTCGAGCTTGACCTCTGCAGCCCGGTAAACCGCGTCCACCATCCTCCGCGTTGGAAGCATGCAGCCGAGTTGGTCTCATGGAGAAACGTCTTCAACACCGATTGGTCTCTAATCCGGGTCACTTCACTTTCTTGGCCCGCATTCCCCCGTCCTCGCCGACCGAGAAGTAGGCAACGTCCTCGTTGTTTTCCGTTTTGAACTCGACCTGAACGTCTGTGGTCTTTGCGAAGAACCGATTGGGGGACGTGGCAAAGACCAGGAAATCCTCTCCCGCCCATTGGAAGAACAAACACCCGTCGCGGCGCGTGACGTCGACGATCCAGTTCCTGTTCACCTGATACTTCCCCACGTATCCATCGAGCACCTTGTCGGCCAGGAAGAACTCCGGGCGCCCAGGCCGGCCCAACTCCCGCACCCAGATGTTGCGGAAGCGCACTGGGTTGCCGTGATCCTGAATCGCGAGCGGCAGCTTCTCCGGATGCGCCCGGTACGGGCCGCGCGTGACCCAGCCCGTGTCGCCGATCAACTCGACGTTATGATGCACCAGCACGCCGTTGTGGAACAGCGTCACCCGGGCCGGCGACCGCAGCTTGCCGTCGCTCTCGAAACGGGGCGCGGTCCAGAGGATATCGTAGCTCTGCCACTGGCCCGGCGGACGCGAGGCGTTCACAAGCGGCGGGTACTGATTGTAAATCGAAGCGCACGAGCCGTCGGCGTACGTGTCGTTCTGGTAGCTGTCCAGCACCTGAATCTCGTAGCGCATGCCGCCGAAGAAGAACCCGCTGTTGCCCCGGCCCTGGCCCGAGCCCTCGGGTTTGGCGGGGCTGGCGAATTCCACGTGCACCTGGGCGTCGCCGAAACACTGGAGGGTCCGCACATACCCGCTGCCTGGCACACACTCCATCGCGCCATCTTTCACGATCCACTTGGTCGGCTCCCCGTTCATCGCCACCCATTTCGAGAGATTCGTGCCGTCAAAGAGGACGATGGCGTCCGATGGCGCCTTGCCGGCCTGGTCCGGCGTGCTGCCAACACCGGGGTCCACCACCGGCGGCAGTGGGCGTGTGCGGTCGTGCCCAATCCAGTTGCGCGGGTCAAGGTCGTCCGACTGCGCTCGAAGCGCGATGGTCACACACAGTGCGGTCAGAATGATAGATGATGCTTTCATACGAGAGTCCGGCTGTCGCCATACGGCGGATGCTTGACCGGAGAGTGAATCAGTATCCACCGGGGAAATCAACCTCTGGTTCGAAGTGTGAGCGCGGGCCGATGCATCTGAAGGTTGTCGGTGGGAATCATCCGTTGTAGGCCCGGCGCCAGAGTGATCGAGGCAACGGTTCGCCCTGGAGGGATGCGCCCCCATTCTGTTTGCCTGCAACCCGCTGTGTCAGGCGTCGGCCTTGACCAGTTCGATGCCCTCGCCCGTGCCAAGGTTGCGCGAGTACTTCTTCTCCTCGGGATTGTTCCAGTGCTCATGGACGCCCAGGCTCGCCAACCGCCGGGTCGGGGTGCCGTGGTTCGGGTCGTAGAACGTCCCCGAGGGGGGGTCAGCCGCGAGCGCTGCCTCGTGCAGATAATCATCCACCCCGCCTTTGCGCGGGAAATCCGTGCGTTCGCTCCACAGGAAATCGAAGCCGACGGAATCGATGGCCACCGGATCCTGCGATGCCAGAAGGCTGCACGGCCAGTGCCCGAGGAACGGCGGCATCTCCATGCGCTGCGGGACCGCGTCGCGAGGATGCGCCCCGGAGAACAGGCCGTCGATGAGGTGAAGCACCGTCTTGCCCCCGAGGTGCGCATGACCCATCAGGTCCACCAGCGGGCGATACACGCCCGTTTGCGTGGCGAAACAGTTGGGGTGCATGTCGTAGTAGCCCTTCTGCACCGGCCAGCGCACCAGCGAGCCATAGTGGTTCTTGGCGCACAACGTCACACCGCCGGCCGTGTGCGCTTTCAGACACGCGAAGTTAATCAGGTAGTCCGCCTCGGCAAACGATGTCGGGACGCTGTCCCCAGTCTTGCCCTCAGGACGACTGCTCCAGAAGAGCGGCACGGCCGATGGCTTGGACTTAATCCGGTCGAATTTGCCTTCGCAGTCCTCGTAGCAAACCTCTGGAAACGCGCCATGGAGCAGGCTGTAATACTCGTGCACCAGGCAAGCCAGCGTGTCGCCGACCGTGATGTCGCCGGGGCGCACACCGACGCGGACCAGTTGATCCAGCAGGGCGATGATCATCTGCGGCGCGGTGTTCATGTAGTCGTGCCGTCGGATAAACGTGTAGGTGTCCGTGTTGACATGCCCCTCGAGGTAGATCAATCCCACCCAGTTGGGCTTGATCATCACCCGCTCGCCGGCGCGATAGCCCACGTCGCCTTTGCCGCGCGACTGGTTGAAATGGCGAAACAGCCGGGCCCACGCCCTGGACACCGTCGCCTCACCGGTCAGTTCGCACACCGCGCGCGCCAGCATCGCGTCGACGCGCCCCTGTTTCACCCGGTCGCCCTCCCACCAATGCCCGTCGCCCGGGCCTTTCCAGTCCGTGACTCCGGGATCATGCACCCAGACCACGCGGCCCGGATGAACCCCTTTTCCCTGGCCGATCGGCTTGAGCCGATCCAGACCGTCGGGCGCGGTCGCCGCGCGCAGCCCGGCGGCGCAGCCGCCCGCAAGGACGAGCGAGTGTTGGAGGAAAGAGCGGCGATTCAACGCCGGCCTCAAGTTCTCGAGGCGACGAGCAGCATGTCCAGTGGGATCGGCGCAGGGCGTTTTCATGCCATGCCAGATTGTCTATTGACGTTCGAGGACTGAAGAGCCACCACGGCTTTCATCGCAGTCATTTCACGCCCGCGCGTCCGCAAAATCAAGGGTGAAACATGCGGCGAGCCCTCCCTCAGGGTATTGACAGCACACGGCGGACGCGCAGAGTCGGCCGCGGCGGAACGACCGCGAACGGCGCGCGGCAGACACGCGCCCGGCACAACATGGTCGGCCGCTTCGGTTCAAACGTTGTGAAGGTGCTGGTCATCGAGGACGAGAAGAAGATCGCCTCCTTTGTTCGCAAAGGACTTGAAGCGGAGGGGTTCGTGGTCGAGGTGTCGCATCACGGCGACGAAGGCTACATGCTGGCCACAAGCCGCCCGTACGATGTGGCGGTGTTCGATATCATGCTGCCCGGGCGCGACGGCCTGAGCATTCTACGCAACCTGCGCGACCGGAAGATTCCGCTGCCGGTCATCCTGCTTACGGCCCGCGGCGAACTCAACGAACGGCTCGAGGGATTGAATCTTGGAGCGGACGACTATCTGACAAAGCCGTTTTACATCGAAGAGCTGGTCGCCCGCATTCACGCCGTCACGCGGAGGGCCGCGGGCACGCCCCAGGGCATTCTCAGCGTCGGGGATTTGTCGATGAACCTCTTGACTCGCGAAGTGAAACGGGGTGAAGCCGCCATCGAATTGACCCCACGCGAGTTCACCCTGCTCGAACATCTGATGCGCTCGCCAGGGCGGGTGCTGACGCGGGCGCAAATCTGTGAACGGGTGTGGGAGTACGATTTCGATCCGGGGACCAACCTCGTCGAGGTCTATATCCAGCGTTTGCGCAAGAAAGTGGACGCCGAAGCGCCGGTCAAACTGATCGAGACCGTCCGCGGCGTGGGGTATCGCCTCAAACCCCGGCCATGAAGCCAGTTTCGTTCCGGTTCAGGATCGCGCTGCTCTCCGCCCTCATTTCCGGGCTTGTCCTGGGCGGGTTCGGCGTGGCGACCTGGTATTTGCTCCACCGCCAGAAGGTGGAGGCGGTGGACACGGAGATCCGGAGTCTTGGAGCGCGCCATCCCGGTTGGCTCGCCAACCGCGGCAGTTTCGACCGGCTCCAAAGCTCGATCGAGTTCATCTTTGGCGAGGAACATAAAGGCCGCATCCTCCTGCTCGTCCGGGATGCGCAAGGCCAAGACCTGTACGTTTCACCCGCCTGGCCAGATGGTCTCGATCCGACGCAAATCGATTGTTCCCTCGAAGACGATCCGGCAGCGCCCAACCACATCGCCACGAATCCGCCCCCGTCGCCGCGCGGACCGCCGTGGCGCCCGGGCGGCGGCGGAGGGCGCGGCGGCATGGGACGTGGTCTTGGCCCCGGCGGTGGTGGCACCTCCGTCCTGTTCACCAAGATTCCCCGTTTCTTCACAGTCCGGGCCGGCGATTCGGCGTGGCGGCTGGGCATTCTGGGCAGCAACGAAGTGCGCCTGGTCGTCGGGCTCAACTTCGACCAGGTCCAGGCCGAGTTGAACCGGATGCGGAATATCTTCGCCGTGACCTTGCCGCTTGCTCTCCTGCTGGTGGCCAGCGGCGGCTGGCTGGTGGCGGGGCGCGCCCTGCGTCCTTTGAACACCATCAGCGCTATGGCTGAAGGGGTGACAGCGCAGGGACTGGACAAGCGCATTCCCGCGTCGGGCAGCGACGTCGAAATCACGCGTCTGGTCCGTGTGCTCAACGGGATGATGGACCGGCTGGAAGCGAGCTTCCGCCAGGCGATCCGTTTCAGCGCCGACGCCTCGCACGAACTCAAGACGCCGTTGGCGGTGATGCAGGGCGAACTCGAGAACGCGCTTCAGGCGGCCGAGCCGGGCTCCCCCGTCCAACAGGTCTTTGGCAACCTGCTCGAGGAAACTCAACGGCTGAAGAGAATCACCCGCGGCCTGCTGCTGCTCTCCCAGGCCGATGCCGGCCAACTCCAGCTCGCGATCGAGGATGTGGACTTGAGCGCAGAACTCGAAGGACTGATCGAGGACGCTCGCGTCCTTGCCGGCGACTCGAACCTCGCGTTTGACGTTCGCATCAGGCCGCATGTGCGAGTTCAGGCCGATCGCAGCCTTCTGCAGATGGCTCTGCTCAACCTGCTCCGCAACGCCGTCAAATACAACGAACCGGGCGGGGCGCTCGCTGTCGCACTCGAAGCCGGAGACACCCAAGCCCTCCTCACGGTCTGCAACAGCGGACCGGGCATACAGCCGTCCGATCAACCCCGTGTCTTCGAGCGATTCTATCGCGCCGATCAGACGCGCACCGGAGCTCAGGTCGGCCTGGGATTGGGTTTGAGCCTCGCGCGCGAGATTCTGCACGCCCACCGCGGGCGCCTGGTTCTTGTCGAGAGCCGCCCCGGCAGGACCTGTTTCGAGGTGACACTCCCCCTCTAGCCTTCATATTTCGCACCCCTCTGGTGCACATGGCACTCAGACTCCGCTACAGGACTGCTGTGCGGGCTTGAGAAGCAAAAGCCGTCCGGATGCAACTCTGAGGTGCTTGTCGGCACAGCCCAACTCGATATCACACCCGAGCCCGGCATCGAACTGGCTGAATTCGCCGTGCGCCTGCAGCCTGCAACCGCCGTGCTCGATTCCCTCCACGCTTTGGGGACAAGTTTCAACTGGCAATCGAGACTTGACACCACATGCTGAAGAGCGGACTGCATCGCGCAGAACGGCCCGCATCTCCCTTGAACTGGAGGCTCTCGCCTTGGGTCAGACCGCCCTCACAATGAACGCCGAGGTCTTTTCGCGGTTCATCGCTGTGGCCAGTCCCGGCGTTGTGCCGCACTTCGCGATCGTCGGCTGCACCATGGAATGATCGGGCACCTGCCGACCACAAATGCTTGCGACGAAGAGAGTTACAAGGGCGAGTCGCCAATGCTCTTCCACAATCTGCCCCAATCTCGGCGAGGCGGTCTCGAACTGACCGCCCGGACCGCCCGCAAGCTCCTCAGATCGATTTTCTAAAAAAAACATCGGTTCCACTCGTAACATTTCTTGCAGAATTCCCTATAATATTACGTAGAGATGCATAGTGGGTGTTTACTAGATTCGAGATGGAACCTGAAGTCTATACTTTGAAGTTGGCCGGTCAGGCGCCCGGCGAGAGCCCCATTCTCTTCGTGCACGGCCTATTGCACGGTTCATGGTGCTGGCCCGCCCCCTGGCGCGAGTTTTTCAACAAACGGGGTCTGACTGCCCACTGTCTGAGCTTGCCCGGACGCGATGGAGCAGCCACCGGAAGGAGGACGCTGCGATGGACCTCGCTGGACGACTTTGCGGACGCCGTGGTGCAGGCCGCGGCGCAGTTCGAACAATGTCCCATCCTCGTGGGCCATTCGCTGGGCGCCATGTTGATCCAGATGCGTTTACACAAGCTGAATCCCCCGGCGGCAGTTCTGCTTGCCCCGACGCATCCTGGCGCCTTCAGGTGGGCGACCTGGCGCCGATCTCTGCGCCAGCCGGGCCTGTACTTTCGGGCGCACCGCCTCGGAAGACCCCGCCTTGTCATCAGAAGCCTGCAAAGTTGCCGCGACTGGTTCTTCTCCAACAGAACCCCCGAAGAGGTGGTCGAGAACTGCTTTGCCCGGCTCGGAGAGGATTCCTACCGCGTCTGCCTCGAGTTGCTGTTGCGGCCAAAGGTGGTTTGGCGGGCCCTCACCAAAACGCCCGTGCTCGTGCTGGGCGCTGGACAGGACGGGTGTATGAAGCGCAAATCGGTCGAGCACGTGGCGGCCCTCTACGGTGTGCAGGCGGAGTTCTTCGAGGACATGGGACACGACCTCATGCTCGAACCGGGATGGGAACGGGTGGCGGTTCGCATCCTGCGCTGGCTCGAGGAGTTGGGGTTAGTCACACACACGCGCGCGCGCCAGTGCGCCGTCCCGGCCTGAGCCCGACAGCCCGCGGGCTGGCAGCACCCCGTCAAGCTTGCGGCGGCGGCGGGGTTTCGAGTAACCTCTGGCATTCGATTCAAACCGCTGATCAACGCTCTACTATGCCACGGCAATCGTCACCACAACACAAAACGCTCATCGGGCGGCTCTGCTGCAGCGCGCTCCTGGCGACAATCGGGGTCGGACCGGCCCTCTCACAATCGGCGGAATCGGGCGCGTGGGCGAACGTGACCGAGAGTGACCGCGCGATCAAGATTGAGACCGATCGACTCGAAGCCGTGATTCCCAAGAAAGACCCCAAGCATTGGATGACTGGCATCGAGAAGGGGTCGTTTCTCGATAAGGCCACCGGATTCCGCGAAGTGGGTGATGGGCTGATGGTGATCGACTGGCTCATGGAAGCGGGGAGCGACGAGGCCTGGAGCGACCAGGTCATCGCGGAGGACGGCCACGGCGTCGGTCGATACACCTGGTACGAGAACGAGACCGATCCTGCCCGGCGCGAGTACGCGCTGATGGCCCACGGCAGCAGCCACCGCAAGCGCGTTGTCGAAGGCCCCCAACTCTGTCACCGGATGAAGCCCGTCCAGCCAGAGATCGTCCGAGGTCCGGATTTCATCGCCATCAAGACAAGTTACCGGTACGAATATGCGGCGCCGGGCCGTGTGCCTGGATCGCGGTGGACACAATGGATTGTCTTTCCCAGAGGGGAGCGGTTTTTCGTGCTGATGGACCGAATCGACAGCGTCAACAGCTCGAAGGAGATGTTCCTTCGCAACGACACGCCTGGCTGCGTGCGGCACGAGCGGGGGGACACATTCAGCGAGATTTACCTCAGCTATCTGAGCGGTCCCCAAGGCGTGCGCATTCCTTCGAGCGAGTTCTTCACACCTTTCCCGCCCGACTTGAAGTTCGGCTATCGGCGCGACACACATCGGACACCGCAACATTTCATCCGCGCATACCATCTCCGAGACAGGGAAACGGGACGGGACGGTCCATGGCTGGCAGGCCTGACGCTCGAACCGTCAATCGTCTACGAGGCCTGGTGCAGCCAGCGGCCGGGCGACATCATCGTGATGATCGAGGAAATCCACGGACGCCCGGTCCGCGCGGGCGAATCCTTCAGCGCAGCCCATATTGTGGGCTACTTCGACACCATCGAGGCGATGCACGCGGTGTATGACCGGTACAAGGGGCACACTGGCCTGATTGCCGATTCTTCCGGCTGGCGACTCACCGAGGAAACACCCAAGCCGCCCGCGCCATAGCTTTTGCCATGGCTTTTGAGTTGCACCCGGCACCCTGCGCAACGAGATTCGACGGCGTCACTGTGCGAGACTGGGTATCCAAAAAGGCGAGAGTCGAACGACAATCCGCGGCGGGATTCGCGTTTACGCTGATCGAGCTGTTGGTTGTCATCGCCATTATTGCGATCCTTGCGGCAATGCTGCTGCCTGCCCTCAGTTCGGCTAAGGAACGAGCCAAGCGAGCCGCCTGCAAGAGCAACATGCGCCAATGTCTGGTGGCGATTCACCTGTACGGCGGTGACTTCGAAGACCGCGTTCCAACAGCCAGGGAAAACGCCGAGCAATGGCATGCGATCCGCGTCTCCCACGCCACCTGGACAAACCTGGTGCGCTACTCGGGCAACGAACGGATTCTCGACTGCCCGAACTTCCGGTTCAATCCGAACTTCCTCAACCGGACCAACTCGCAGTGGGGGTATCTGATCGGTTATCAGTATCTGGGCGACGCCCTGGTGCCGCCAGCCTACAAGCAGTACCCCTGGTACTCCCCGACGCGGCTGAGCGACTCGGGAACAAATACGATTCTGGCGGACGCCAATCACTGGGGCGAGGACGGACTGAAATCCGCGCCGCACACGCGTGGAGGCACCATTCTCGAGAGAAACAGCTCGCTCACGCGCTCACTGCCGGGGCGCACGGCGGCAGATGTGGGGGCCGAGGGCGGCAATGTGGGCGCGCTGGATGGCTCGGTCATCTGGAAAGGCATCAAACAGATGGGCGTCCACCAGGCGTCCTCGTACGTCTATTACTGGGGTAACTGGTGACGCTCCCCTTGCCTCAGATCCAAAATTCTTTGTTGACAGACCCAGTGAGGCTGGCGTAAATACATTGTAAACACAATGCATGGGCGATTGCTTTACGTGAGACCGTTAAATGGAGTTCGACTGGAACAACCCGCCCTTTGAATGCGACAGATCTTTGACGCCTCGGGATATTGAAGAATCATTCGAAGACCCATTTGCCGTGAGATTGATGCCTGATTCACCTCGATTTTCGGTTCAGGCGCGGTTCTTTAACCTCGGCAAGTCGGCATCCGGGATCGGAATCATGAGTCTGTATCGGACAAACGGGCGGGTGGTCCGGGTCCTTTACGCCCGTCCGTTCACTGACGAGGAACAGTTCTTTTATCAGAGGAAAGTGAACCAGACGTTGGCCTAGGAATTGCAGGCATGACCGGCGGGCCGATGGGTTTGGGCGAAGTTCGAATGCGCTTGTGAACACGATCAGCACTTGGGAAGAGGTGCCTCTGTTCGACAGCGAACAGGCTGAGGCGGCATTCTGGGCCGACACGCGTGTCGATCTGCGCTTGATGGAAAGCGCAGTGGCGTCGAGCGCGGAGAGCGCCGAATCGGTCACGATCACGCTGCGAATGGACCCGCGGATGCTGGGACGGATCAAGCGGATGGCGCGGGAACGGTATTTGAACTATCAAAGCATGATCAAGCAGTGGTTGAGCGAACGGATGGAGCGCGAACTGCGGGGGCGCTGAAGAGGCCCACCGCGACCAGAACAATGAAATGAAGAGTCTGAATCGTCCAATCTTCCGGAAGCCGGATGCGCCCGCGGCGGCGAGTGCCGCCCACCGAAACGGGGTTGTGGCGTTTACTCTGATCGAGTTGCTGACGGTCATTTCCATCATTGGAGTGCTTGCCGCCATCGGCGCTGGTCTCGCTGGCGTGGCCAGTCGGAAGGCGAAGGAATCGACCATCCGGGCGCAGAGGGACCAACTGGGGGCGGCGATCGAGAGTTACCGGATCGATTTCAACCAGTATCCCCCGGACAACTCGCTCAACGGTGTAAATGTGAATCCGGCGCTCAATCCTCTCTTCTACGAACTCACCGGAACCATCGTCTCACAGCAAGGCATGTATTACCGCTCCGCCGACCGGGAACAGCGGTTGCCGTCGGCACAGCTCCAGCCGGCGCTTGGGGTGCAAGGGTTCGTGAACTCGACCGAAGCGCCGCAGCGTCCGAAGACCTTCCTCACGGGGCTCAAGGCCAATCAGCACCAGGAAATCCCGCTGACCTCATCCGCCGGCTCACTGACAGTCGAACTGTTGGTCATCCCGTATCCGTGGCCGAAGAAAGAGGCTGCGACCGCTCCCCTGGCCGGGCGGGTGAACACATCAGCGTCCGCGGACAAGCGGTTTGCGAATCCGTGGAGATACGTGTGCAGCAAGCCGACGAACAACGTGGCGGCCTACGACCTGTGGGCCGAGGCCTACATCGGCGGTAAACGCGTGACAATCGCCAACTGGTAACCGCGACATGACTATCGGCCTCAACATCCCTCCGTCAGGCCGGCTGAAACTGACCGTCCGATGGTCGGCGCCGTCCTGGTCGGTCCCGATTCGGGGGACGCGCGGCGATGGCAGCCGCCGCCGATCCCGGCCTCGACTGCGAGGCGCGCGCCCGGCCGCCTTTGTTTTCCCTTGGAAGTTCTCCTCAAGAAACCAGTCCTCTCAGATTATGAAGAAGCACATGCTCCAAACCCGCTGGAACGACCTCGGGTTCACCCTGATCGAATTACTGACGGTGATCGCGATTATTGGCGTTCTGGCTGCCATGATCACGCCCGCCGTCGGCAAGGCAAAGGAAAAGGCCCAGATCATGACCGCCAAGAAGGATCTCCAGGTGATCATTGGCGCAATCCACTCGTACAATGCGACCTATGGACGCCTTCCCGCACCCAAGCCGGCCCAAAATTCGCTGAACGACAACTCCCCCGACTTCACGTTCGGCACCGTCGCATCCACAGGCGGGACCGCGCTGGTCGATCGACGGGGACAGGCGCTGCCGCTGCTCCAGAACCAATGGGCCAATTACCAGGGCAACAACTCCGATGTCGTCGCCATTTTGCGGGATATTGACCGGTTTCGCAACGGGACCCTGCCCGCCAATTGGAACCCCGCGAAATCCAATCCGCCGCAGAGCATGAATCCGCAGAAACAGGACTTTCTGGATGGTTTCAAAGACGTCGATTATCAGAAGGCGCCCGCAGGCGGCAACCAGGGCATCTCGAAGGGGGGCGGCATCGGTCCCGACGGCGTGCTGCGGGATCCGTGGGGTAATCCCTTCATCATCACGCTCGATCTGAACTACGACAACAGTTGTCGAGATGCCTTCTACCGCACCGAAGCCGTGTCGCAGGACAAGTCCCAATCAGGCAACCCGGATCTCGGATACAACGGGCTGCGGCGCGTGCCCGCGGCGAGCGCCGGCGACAACACGCCGCACCGGTTCGAGGCCAAGACGTCCGTCATGGTCTGGTCGTTCGGACCCGACGGCAAGATCAACAGCAACGCTGGCGCCAATCTGCTGCAGAACAAGGACAATGTCTGCAGTTGGAAGTAGGAGGCTTGGCATGATCGCCAGCACCATATCCACTGCCCCGGTGAACCCGCTCCATTCACCCCGCCGGGCATTGCGCCTCGGCCGGGGCCAGGCAGGCCTGACCGCCCCAACCCCCGAGTCCCGAGCCGCCGCGCCGCGCCGTCCGATGGCCGGGGCATTCACCTTGATGGAGGTGCTGGTGGTCATCGGCATCATTGTGGTGCTGGCTGCCAGCAGCGTGCCCGCCATCCGCAGCCTCACTCAGGCCAACACACTCGCCTCCGGGAGCCGCCAAATCCTCGATGAACTGAACCTGGCGCGCCAGCAGGCGCTCAGTTCGAGGCGGACGGTTTACATGGTGTTCGTGCCGCCCACCGCGGGAAGCCACATCACCGAGTTGCAAGCGATGCCGGCGGGCCGCAATCGCGATCAAGCCCTGCGCCAGTTCACCAACCTGGTCGCCGGCCAGTACCGCGCCTACGCCTTGTTCTCGAAACGCACCGTGGGGGATCAGCCCGGGCGTGAAACGCCCCGTTACCTGAGCGGAGGATGGAAGATGTTGCCGGACGGCATGTTTTTCGCGACCAACAAGTTCGTCGATCTCGGTTCCGCCTGGACCAACCAACTGACGGTCGTCGTCACGAACCGCGTTCTGCCCTACGCCTGGTTCCCGTTCCCGACCGCCGAGAGCGAGGTCATGCGGATGCCTTACATCGCATTCGATCCTTCGGGGCGGCTGACATTCGAGGGCCAGGGCAGCCAGAGAATCCAGATGGACGCGAGCGTGACGCTCAGCCGCGGCAGTGTGTTCTACGCGAAAGACAAACAGGACCACTACCTGCTGAACGCTGCGCCTGACGTTGTCAGCACTCCGCCGGCAAACCGGACCGATGTTGTCGTGAACTGGATTACGGGCCGCCCGCGCATCCTGGAGACGAAAGTCGAATGAACCCACACCCACTATCCCAGCCCGAAGCGCCCGGTTCAGTGCGAACGCGCCGCCGCGAGGCTGGTTTCACGATGGTCGAGATCGCGATCTGCATCGCGGTCGTGGCGTTCGCCCTGGTGGCCATCATCGGCGTCATGCCCACCGGCCTCCAGGTCCAGCGGCAGAACCGCGAGGACACCATCATCACGCAGGAAGGCAAGCTCTGGCTCGAAGCGATCCGCAGCGGCTCGCTGGGACTCAATGACCTGACCAACTACGTCGAGGAGATTTCGGTCAACACGCGGACCAACCGCGTGCGCGACTCGGGAGTGTGGCGGGCCTCGACCTACCGCCTCTTCGACGGATTCTCAGGCCTCGTCGGCTTCCGCAACGGGCGCGATATCATCGGCCTCCTGAGCCTGCCCCAATACTACCAGTGGGGCGCTACAAACGCGCGCATGGAGTTCGAGTCCCTGCCCTCGGCCGCCTATGTGCGCGCGATGACCGGGTCGGCGGCCGAGAAGACGATCGCAAACGAGTTCGCCCTCATGTATCGCCTCCGGACCGAGCTGGTCCCGTTCTCCGCCATCACCGGTATGAACACCAATCTCAATGAAAGCGGCCTGAGCGACGCCGACAAACAGGTGCGCCTCAACACCCTCCTGCGCGCCAGCGCGCTCATGGCGAACCTGTATGAACTGCGCCTGACCGTCGACTGGCCCGTGTACCGTCGACAGAACCGTTTCGATGTGGGCGGGAATCGCAAGGTCTTTCGCACCCTGATCGGCGGAAGCCTGGCGGTCACAAACGTCGATTATCTGGACCAGCGGCATTTGTTCTTCCTGCGACCCTCGCAATTCGTGTTGCCCTGATGAAGATGCACACTCGATCCTTCCCGTCCGCGGCGACCTCCGCGACGGCACGCCAGCGGGCCTTCTCGCTCATGGAGTTGATGCTGGCCTTGGGCATCATGGCCGTCATCGTCGGCGCCCTCTACGGAATGTTCCATCACACCCAAAAGGCCCTGCGCTCGAACGTGACCCAGGTGGACGTGCTCGAAGCCGGCCGCGCGGCGATGGACTTTCTCATCCGCGATTTCGAGCAGCTCGCCGCCTCGGATGTGGACGGCGAAACCAACCTGCTCGTCGGGATGAGCCCCCTGCCCCTGCTCGCCAGTGACGAAGCGGTCCTCAAGCGCCTTTACTACGCCACCAACCCGCCGCCCGACTTCGGCGGTTACAACCCGGTGATCCAGAAACTCATGGGGGCGAGCGCCACCCGCACCAACACGCTGGGTGAAGTCTACCTCCTCAATCGCGTCGGCGACCGTTTCATCGGCACCAGCTACCGCGTCATCAATGCCACAAACGGTGTCGGAACCCTGGCGCGGCACAGCGGTGAGATGCTGGCGCGCCACATGGCGTTCGGCTGGCTCAGTTCGAACATCCTGACCACTCCGGCCTTCTCCTACGCGTCGATCATCGACCGCGTGCTCCATTTCCGAATCCAGGCCTACGACGCCACGGGCCTGCCGATGACCTGGAACACGACCAACCGGTTCATGGGCCTTGTCGATTTCAATAACGACGGTTTCCTCAACAGACTGGATGCCATCTATTACCCGTCCATCAAGCTCAACACGAATGTCTTCATTGCTCAGGACCGCCTTCCCAGCGAGACGGCCCTTCTCTTTCTGACCAACGCCCTGCCGTCGTATATCGAGATCGAGCTGGGGCTGCTCGAGCCCAGGGCGTACGAGCAGTACCGCGCCTTTGACGCCGGGTCCACCATGGCGCGTCAATTCCTCCAGAACCGCGCCGCCCAAGTCCACCTCTTCCGCCAGCGCATCCCGATCCGCCAGGCGGACCTCCTTCAGGTCGCTTTTCCATGAAGTCTCATTCACAACGCGGTGTCGCCCTGGTCATCACACTGATCATGTTGGCGGTCGTCACCCTCATGGCGATCACGTTCCTGGCGGTCAGCCGACGCGAACGGTCAGCGGTGGCCGTCACCGAAGAACAGAACACGTCCCGTTTGATGGCCGACGCCGCCCTGGCGCGCGCCCAGGCCGAGGTGGTCGCCCGGATGCAGGCGAACAACAGCCCCTACGCCTACGACCTGATGGTGTCGACCAACTACATCAGCCCAGTCGGCTTCAATCCCAGCCTCGACTGGCAGCAACTCACCCCCACCAACGTCAATTATGACCATCTCCTGGGCAACTCGGCTCCGGTGACCGGACGCGATCGCCTGCGCAACATCGCAAACCTGATCCTAGACCCACGCGCGCCGGTGTTCGTCAGCGACGGAACCAATCTCGACTTCCGATTCTACCTCGATCTGAACCGGAACGGGCGTTTCGAGACCAACGGACTGCAGCCAATCCTCGATCACAATGGCCGGACGATTCGCACGGGCATCGGAACGAACATACTCCTCGAACACCTGGTGGGAGATCCCGAGTGGATCGCCGTTCTTCAGCATCCCGACTACCCCCACTCGGCGACAAACCGCTTCGCAGGCCGCTATGCCTACATGGTCCTCCCCGCCGGCAAGAGCCTCGATCTGAACTTCATCCATAACAACGCCGGGGCCAGAGGAGGCGACGCAGCGATGGTGAACAGCCGGTTCTTCCGCAACCAGGGCGTCGGGCCGTGGGAATTGAATCTGGGCGCGTTCCTCCATCATCTGAACACCAACGCCTGGCCCAATTACGACTACCGCGGCCTCGCTGGCTCGCAGTCCGGAGCCTGTTTCCTCACCGCCCTCGATTTCCTACGGCACCGCTATGGCGGCAACTACAACACGCTCGCGCCCGCCCGCGATTGGTTCTTCTGGAATCAAGTCAGCATGGCCAACGTCCTGCGCAACGATTACATCGACATGTACGCCGACGGCCCGCCGTTCACCGGGACCGAGGCGTTGACCACCGACAACGACGATCCCACCCTGCCCTGGCCAGGGAGCGAGAGCGCCAGCAGCTATTACGAGATCAACGACCTTTTCAACACGAACAAAGCGCCCAGCCGCTGGCTGTCCGGAATCATCCTGGCCCAGGCCCAGCCCTCCACCTACGACCGCTACACGCTCTACCGGATGCTCGGCCAGATGGGCATGGACTCGGTCGCGCCCACCGATCGGAAGATCAACCTGAACTACAACAATCTCGCCCCGTACCATGCGACCAACCTCGTGTCGTGGGAGCCTCACGATTTCTTCGCGAATGTCGCCAACCGTCTGATCCAGGCCCATCGGACCATCCGATCCGTCCGCGTGAGCGGCGGCGCGGTCTACACCAACACATACATCGGCGAGTACCTGGTCCGCCCCGGCATGTCCATCACCAACATCCGCATCCACCCCTTCAACGAATACTCGCCCGCCTTGCATCGCCTCCTCCAACTCACCCTGAACCTCTACGACGCCACCGGCCAGAGACACCTGACCGGCGCGGCCGCGAACAGACCGCATCATCCGACCGTGATGCGCCCGCTCTTCGGGCTGGACCAGGACGGTTCGAGCATCCTCATCCGGGACTATGTCGAGGTGACGAATGCGTCCGTGGTCAACAGCCTAAAGACCTACGACCTCAGCTCCGCCGCCGACCGCGCCCAGCTCGTCAACGATCCCTACGCGGTTGTCTATGACGTACCGTTCGTGATCGGCGCCAAGAAGGGATGGCCCAACTTCAACGAGATCGCGATGCTCAACGTCGCTCAAGTCACCCGAAAGACCGAGGTCCGAAAACGCACCCTGCACGAATTGCCCTCCCAGACCAACCTGCTCTACTTCCTCACCGTGTCGAACAAGATCGGACTGGAAGCCTGGAACTCGTACACCCAGAGCGTGAACCGCGCACTCCAGGTCGTCGTGAAGGGGGACTTCAGGATCGCCGTGACGAACCTCGACAGCACGGTTCCGCTCAACGGCGTGTTCGGCGAGTTGCCCTACACCACGAATTTCACGCTCGCGACATGGCCCTCCAACCACTTCGTCCTCCCCGTCTCGCAGTCGCTGGTGGTCCTCTCGAACGTGATGTACCACCCCCAGACCGGCCAGTTCATTCCCGCCGGCACGGATATCAACTTCATCCCGAACCAGGGGTTCTACATGCCGCAGTTGGCGCTCGAATTCACGAACCGCTTCTTCTACGCGCTCGTCGACCAAAGCGTGACCCCGAACCGGCTCGTCGATTTCGTCTGCCTCGGCAACATGAAGGGAGTCATGGACCTGAGCCGCGAGATCGCCGGTCGCGCCCAACTCGCCTCGGTAGCCGGCTCGGCCTCCGAACCGCCCAACACCTGGCTCACCAATCGCGTCGGCGGGTCCACCGACCTGCTGGCGCCGACCCTGGGCGTGCAAAACCAGATCGACATCTCGCTCGGCAACATCACCACCAGCGCCCAGCAGTGGCGCAGTTGGAGCGCCGTCTCCGCCGAGGGACGCGACAAGGAACGGAGCATCGACCGGCTGCGTCTGTTCTGCGGTCTGACACCCCTCACTTACACCAGCCAGCGGGAACGGGACCGTTTGGCGCAGGAGATCGCGGGCAAACTGGCCATCCAGGCCGGCTATTCGCCCACACGCAAGGTCTATCAGGAAATCACCTGGCAGGCCAATGACCCCCTGGTCCACTACACCCTGGGCGATCTGCTCGATCCCTTCAACCCGCCCAACGACCCCAATCGCACCAACGCCGTCCGGTTCGCCATCCCGCCTCAAATCACCCTGACCAACTCGAACCTCGGTTTGTTGAACCAGCGCTACCGGCCTTGGGGCGGCAATCCCAACGAGTCGGCCGATGTCCTGGCCCGCGATATCCGGGTCAAAGACCCTCTGATCGAACGCTCGGACGACTGGGCCTTTCCCACCAACAAATTCCCCAATGTCGGCTGGATCGGACGCGTCCACCGCGGCACCCCGTGGCAGACGGTCTATCTCAAGGCCGACATCGCCGACACCAACACGACGACCCAGACCTCGTGGTACCGCTGGGCGGGCAGCCAGGGCACCCATCCAACCAACGACTGGACTCTGGCCGACCTGTTCACCACCGCCCCCACCGACAACGCGCAGCGCGGCCTGCTCTCGGTCAATCAGGACAACCTGGCCGCCTGGGCCGCCGTCCTGAGCGGAGTCAGCGTGCTCCTCCCCATCGACGACACCGGCGCCCTCGACGAACTCTTCCTCGATCAGGTGTCATCAAACCTGTTCGAACCCTCGGCTACCAACCTCAGCACCCTGCAGAAGATTGTCGATGGCATCAATCGCACCCGCGCGCAGGAAACCAACCTCCTGATCGGCGTCCATGCGCCCTACTTCGATTCCCTCGGACGCATCCTGGCCACGCCGGAACTGACCTTCGCCAGTCCACCGGCCACCCCCGGGAGCACAGGCATGCTCCCCCGCAAACTGCCGGTCTGGCCACGCGACGAAGTGCTCGAGCGCATCCCTCAACAGATTCTCTCGCTGCTCAAGGCGGATGAACCCCGATTCGTGGTCTACGCCTTCGGCCAGACGCTCAAGGAAGCGCCCAACTCGCTCTACTTCGGCGAAGGCATCTTCAACCGCATGTGCACCAACTACCAGGTCAAGAGCGAATGCGTCACCCGGTCCGTCGTTCGCCTCGATGGGCCGCTCGACACCCCCCGAGCTGTCGTCGAAAACTTCAATGAGGTCCTCAGCGAATAGCGAGACGCTCCTCGGGCCATCCCACCTTCCATCCGTTTTATGACGTCACGAACACGGTCATTTTTCGTTCTGGCCTGCCTCCTGGGCGCATTCGGCTTCTGGCAACTCGCCCATCGCCGCGCTGCCCTTGAAAAGATCGCACCCTCGGACCGCTTGACCCGAACCGCTCAGACAGCCTCGGAAAGCGCTGAACCGACGCCAGATGTCCGGTTGCTCACCAATCTCACCCCCCTCCCCGCCGCGGTCAGGCCCATGGACCAATCCGCCGCCGCGATCGCGCCCGACTCCGATGCGGTAGAGCCGACGGTCGATCCGCAGTTCCCCCGCCGCGTCCGCAACACGTCCAAGCCGATCCGCGAACTCGCCCACAGCGACTCCGCCATCCTCCTCCGAAACGCCCTGATCGACACCGCCTCGGACGTTCCCCTGTCCTTGCCGCCGCACCTCAAGACCGGCGAGGAACCGGGGAGCTATGTGATCCAGGCTAAGGGGCCAATCACCGAGGCCTTTCGCGCCGCGCTTGCCGATCAAGGGGCCGACATCGTCTCGTACATCCCGAACAACGCCTATCTGGTGCGCGCGTCCGCATCGGCGGCGCACGCCCTCCGGGTCTCCGGCTCGGCCCGGGCCGTGATACCCTTCGAGCCTTACTTCAAGATCGATCCGAGCCTCCTCGAACTCGCCGCCGAGCAGCAGCCGCTGCCGCCCCGGGCGCGCCTGCGCGTCACGCTCCTGCCCGAGAGCGGGGCTGGCGCGCGCCATGCACTCGAAGCCATCGGCGCCAACATCCTGGCCGAGGCGCGATCCCCATTCGGCCCGCAGTTCGTGGTCGAGCCGCCTCCGGGCGAAGTGGCCGCGCTGGCCTGCCTGCCGGAAGTCCAGTTGGTCGAGCCGTGGGTCGCGCGGCTTCCCATGAACGACCTGACCGGCGTGCGCATGGGCGTGCTCTGGAACACAGTCGACGGCGGGGCATCGACGAATCTGACCCTGCCCCTCACCGGATCGAACATCTGCGTGAATGTGAACGATTCGGGCGTCAAGACCAATCACCCCGATTTGATGCTGGGCGGGCAGCACCGAATCTACGGCGACACAAACGCCGCCTCCCTGGTCGACACCAATGGCCACGGCACCCATGTGGCCGGGACGATCATCGGACTTGGGACCAGCGTCACGGCCGGCACGAACGTGTACGGCTCGCTCAGCAACGCGGTCTTCCGCGGCATCGCCCCCGCCGCCAGCCTGTTCGTGCTGCCGATCGACCTGGACGGCGGACCGACCATCTCGGACGCCTACCTGCAAGAGACCGCCGCCAACACGCGGTACGGAACAAATCACAGCCTGACCAACATCCTGATCTCGAACAACAGTTGGGGTTACCCGGGACGTTTCGAATACGACTCGTCCGCCGCCAGCTACGACGCCGCCACGCGCGATGCCCTGCCCTACACGCCCGGTCCGCAGGCACTCCTGTTCGTCTTCGCCGCCGGCAACAGCGGCGCGGGCAATGACGTCGGCACGGGCGGCGAGCCCGGCACCATCACCTCGCCGGGCACGGCCAAGAACGTCCTGACCGTGGGGGCGACCGAGCTCAATCGCTTCGTCTATATCACCAACATTGTCACCAACATCATCGACGTCATCGACACGAACGGCGAACCGATCACGGTCACGAATATCGAGGCAGGGCAATACACCTTCTCCGAAACGGACAGCGACAGCCAGGTCGCGCCCTTCTCGAGCCGCGGCAACGTCGGCATCGGATTCGAAAGCGAAGTGGGCCGCTTCAAACCCGACGTGGTCGCGCCGGGCACGTTCGTCTACTCGACATGGATCGACGACTGGCCAACCAACGGCCTGGTGACCAATCGCGTGGTCCAGACCTACGCCCAGCAAATCGTCTTTCCGGGCGAGACAAACACCTACGTCTACACGGTCGCCTCCAACGTCGTTTACCTCGAGATCGAAGCGCTTCCCAACGAACGTACGATCCTGCCGTTCTCGCCTCTGACCATCCGGGCGCGATTGAACGGCGCCGATGTCACCGGCCAGACCAACGTGGTCGTCACACCGCTTTCCGAAGGCACGCTCACCTATACCATCACGACCGATGAGGCCCAGGCCGAGGCGGTGGATTTCGACCTCCGTGTGACGACGCTGGTCGAGAATTCGCTGGGCATTTATGTCTGGCCGTACACGCAGTCCTACACCAACAGCACGCCGGGCGCGCGCTATCGTTTCAATTCCGGCACCAGCTCCTCGGCGGCGGCGGTTTCAGGCATGCTGGCCCTGCTCCAGGAGTTGTTCGAGCAGCATCTCGAGACCAACGCCAGCCCGGCCCTGCTCAAGGCCCTCATCATCAATGGGGCGCGGTCTCTGGGACCCGAGTACAGCTATGGCGTGAAGGCCTCCTACAATTACCAGGGCTGGGGCCTCGCCAACCTCACCAACACGCTGCCCCTGGCCATCACCAACGCCCTCTCCGACACCTCGAACTGGCCGGTCCAATGGGTCGATCAAAGCCCCTCAAACGCCCTCGCGACCGGGCAGACGCACGAGTACCAGATCGCGTTGCCCACCAACGCCTCCCCATCCACGCTGCGCGTGACACTGGTCTGGACCGACCCGCCCGGCAATCCGGCGGCGGCATCCAAACTCGTCAACGACCTCGATCTCGAAGTGCAACAGGGCACCAACCAGATCGTCTATGGCAACGACTTCGAACCCGACTCCGACTTCAATACGATCCACCCCGTCGGCACCAACGGCGTCCCCGACGCCCCCAGAGATACCATCAACAACGTCGAGAACGTCTTCTTGAGCCTGCCCTCGAGCACCAATTACACCGTCCGCGTGATCGGACGCCGGGTCAACGTCAACGCCGTCACCGCCCACACCAACAACATCGTCCAGGACTACGCGCTAGTGGTGTCGATCGATTCAACGAATCGCCTCGAACTCAGGCCTCTGCCCACCAACTCGACCGCGTTCACAATGCCTACGCCCGATGTGCTGACCAACGGCCTGCCCCGGCTCCACGACCGGGTGGGCGCCAACTCCCCCCTCCTCGAATACCCGTTGGGCACTCGGCTCCAGTGGCACTTCTATGTGTTCACCAATGCGCCCACGCCCTACGATTGGTACACCAACTTCGGCACCAACGTCGCCATCGCCCTCCACACCCCGCTGAACCTCTCGGTTGCGCGCAATGTCGAGCCGGACATCGACCTCTACGTGTCCAGGGACCGGCGTCTGCTCGACCTCGATCCGCAGGCGATCGCCGCCGCCGAGCGCTCGATCCAGCGCGGCGGATCGTCGGAGACACTCATGTACTCCAACGCGGTGGTGAACCCGTCGGAGGTGTTCTACATCGGCGTCAAGTCCGAGGATCAAATGGCGGCGGAATACAGCATCGTGGCCCTCTCGACGATGGAGCCTTTCACCACCATCGATGAGCAGGGCAACCACTGGCTGCGGGGATTGCCCGTGCCACGGCCCATCGCGGACGGGTCGCCCGTGACGCCGGCCTACGCCCAGGTGTATGCGTTCGATCCGTATCCGATCGACGTCAATATGGTCGTCGTCTCGAACACGCTGGTCCACGAACTGCTCGGCGACCTGCTGGGGGCCCTGAGCCACAACACGCGCGGCATGGTTCTGAACAACCACCGCAGCTTCGGCGACCTCGGCGGCGTCTACTCGATGCTCTACGATGACAGCGGCTCGGGCGAGTTCCTCGATTCCGACACCACGGATGGCCCCGGATCGCTCAACGATTTCATCGGTGTCGAAGGAAGCGGGTCGTGGATGCTGACCGCGATCGACAATGCCCTGGGCCAGACCGGCTACGTCCAGAACCTCACCATCCGATTGACCCCCAACCTCGATTTGCTCGCCGGCGCGTTCGTCACCCTCGGCGCCAACATGTGGCGCTTCGCCCACCTCGAGGTCCCCCCAGGCGTCAGCCGCATGATCGTCGAGGTCCGCTCCCTCTCCGCCGGCCCTCTCGAAGTCTATGTCCGCCGCGGCGCGCGCCCCACCGCCACTGGATTCGATGCCCATGCCACCATGTTCCCGACCGGCGGCGATCTCAGCCTGGGAATCGAGGACGATCCGCCTCTGCGCTACGGCCTCTACCATTTCGGCTTCTACAACCCCACCGCCGCCGATATCTCCTTCTATGTCTCCGTCCGCTTCGAATACGACGTCCCTGGCATCTTCCGGTCGGATTCGGCCTCGACCAACATCGTCGCCCTGGGCGACGACGTGATCAGTGTCGGCACCAACGCCCTCACCAGCGGCCTCACGATCAGCGAGATCAAGGTCGGCGTCCGCCTCAACCACGAGCGCGCGTCCGATCTCGCCGTCTACCTGGTCACACCCCGCGGCGAGCGGGTCCTCCTCAGCGAGAATCGAGGCGGCACTAACTGGCAAACGTGGGGCGGCGAAACCCTCGTCAGCGATTTCCGCCACGTCGCACTCACCTACGACCAGGCCAGCCGCGTCGCGGCCCTTTACCTCGATGGCGAGAGGATCCAGCAGAAGGAATGCGTCGATCTGTCGGATCAGTTGCTCACCCGGGGAGACCTCTACCTGGGCTGGAAGCTCGACGGCACCAACACCCCCGGCCGTTTCCCAGGCTACCTCGACGAGATCGATGTCTACCGCCGTGCCCTGTCCGCATCCGAAATCCGCGGCATCTATAAGTTCGGGCCGGCCGGCAAGCCGGATGACGGTCTGGTCAGCCGCTGGGCAATGGATGAGCTCCAGGGCGGCATCACGCCAGACGCCCTGACCAACAATCCCGCCATACTCGTTGGCGCCGCGGAGATCGACTGGCCGGGTCATGTCGCCCAATCGCTGCATCTGCCCACAAACTCCAACGCCGGTTACGCCCGCATCCCGGCCAGCCTGAGCCTGGACATCGGCGCCGGCACTCCCGGCTTCACCATCGACGCCTGGATCAATCCCCAGGATCTGAGCCAGGAACGCCCCATCCTCGTCTGGAGCCCCTCGACCAACCAATCCGGACTCGAACTCCTTCTGCGTCCGGGCGCGCTCACCAACCGCCCGCCAGGAGAACTGGTCGGACGCCTGGTCGACTCGACGGGTATCACTAACGAACTGGTCGCCGGCCCCGACTACCAGGGGGCCATCCGCACCAACCTGTGGACGACGAATCTTGTGTTCGCCACGTTCAGCGACGACACCAATGTGGCCCATCTCCCGATCAAACTGGCGGGCTTGACGAACAACGGCACCGCCTATCTCACCAACTACGTCGGCCCCGCCAGCGACGCCACCAACACGTTCACCAATCGCCTGGTCAGCGGCTTCGAACGGGTCGATGCCACCCCCACAGCCACCTTCTGCGCCTCCTCGCTCCCTTGCGCTCCCCGGTGGTTCGGCGACACGAATCTCGACGACGGCCCGACCAACGGCTGGTGGGTGCTCTCGAACGCCGTCACGGTCATTCAGGCGCCGGCTGTCGCCCATACCGGCACCAACCTGCTCGCCCTGCGCGACGGCCATATCAGCCGCCTCTTCAAAACAGAGCCCGGCAAGGAGTACCGGCTCCAGTTCGCCCACCGGCGTCAGCCGATGCCCGCGGACATCGTCGGCTGGTGGCCCGGCGGAGGAAACCTCACCGACCGGATAAGCGGCCGTGAAGGCGATGCGGAAGGCGAGATTCGCTACACCAACGCCTTCGTCTACGACGCCTGCGCCGATCCCGGCCGAGGCTTTCTCTTCATGACTAACGCGGGGCACATCGTCATCCCGTATGACCCGTCCCTCGAAACCACCAATCAGTGGACCATCGAGGCCTGGGTCAACCTTTCCAACGCCCTCGACCTCACCAACGCGCCACCCCTGGGCGGACCAATCGCCATCCGGCAATCCGTTGCCACAAACGGCCTGGGCAATGCCCTAGTCAACTACGGATTGGGCGTCTCCCCGGAGGGGGGAGTCGAACTCTGGTACAACGATCCGTGGGTCCAGGGACATCCCGACTCCGAAGATTCACTCTTCGAGCTGATCCGATCCCGCGAGGCGCTCAGCACCGAGCGCTTCCATCACGTCGCCGGCACCTTCCGTCAGGTGAGCCCCGACCGCGTCGAGATGCGGCTCTATGTGGACGGCGCGCTCGATCGCCATGTGGCGCTCCCCGGCTCACTGGCCGGCACAATCGATCTTGCTCAACCCGACGCCCTCAGCCTTCTCATCGCCACCAACGCGGTGGGCCATCCGGCTCTCGGCGGCCTCGACGGCTTCAACGGGATCATCGACGAACTCAGCCTCTATGCGCGCGCCCTTACCGCCGACGAAATCCACGCCATCTATGCCATGCGCAGGGTCGGCAAAGCCCCGCCCCCCGGCCGCGCGCGCACCCTTCTGACCGTCGGCGGAGCGGACGATGCGGCATCGATGTCCGGTTGCGAGGCTTGGGGCACCAACTGGCTGAGCCGGAGCGCCCGCGTCTTCAACTCGGACAGCGACCAGTGGCAGACGAACACGATCACGTTCCTGGCCGCGGCGTCCCACACGCGGATCGATCTCGAAGCGATCGTTCCCGGGGCTTTGATTGACTCGATCGAGGTGACCGAGTTGCGCCCACGCTATTTCCAGCCCGAGGAATCCATGTCGAGCCTCATCGGCCAACTCGCGGTCGGGGACTGGCGCCTCGAAGTGGTCGACCGCCGGACCGGCGCGACCAACGACATCGATCCCGAGCTTCTCACCTGGCAGTTGGACCTCCAGTTCGGGCCGCCACTCTATCCCATCCTCACCCTCACCAACGGCGTGACCTACACCAACACGCTGCCACGCGCCACACGCTATTTCATGGTCAATGTGCCGGAGGGGACCGAGCGGGTGCTCAACACGCTCACCAACCTCGCCGCGGCCGGCATCGACCTCTGGTTCAACGCCAAGGGGTTGCCGACCGGCGAGCCCGAGTACGGCGATTTCCGGTTGCTCACCAACGTCGTCATGGACGCACCCGGTTATGCGATCGTCGCCACCAACGGCTCCTGGCTCACCTCGTCCGACTTGCAGGCCACAAACAATTTCGCCGGCGCGCCCCGCCTCGAGCCGGGCCGCACCTATTATCTGGGCGTTCGCAACGATCAGGCCACCACTGCCGAGTTTGCCCTCCGGGTCGATTTCTTTCCGAATGAAAACCGCGACATCTGCCCCGAACTCGATCCGCTGCCCCCGGGCGGCGTGAGCGCCGTCATGCCCGCGTCAGACGATCTTCAGTATTACTGCTACACCGTGCCCCAAGGAGCCGTGTGCGTCCGATTCCACCTCGAACCCCTCGACGGAGACCTCAACCTCTATATCCGCAACGCGCGTTCGGAGCCGCCTCTGCGCCCGCAACCCGATTGGTTCGAGTACGCCGCCAACAGCCCCGGCACCAACGCCGAGGTGATCGTTGTCAACCAGCGCTCCTGCGTCCCCCTGTTCGCCGGCCACTGGTACCTGGGCATCGAAAACCGCGAGGACCGCGGCGTCCAATACCGGCTCTGGGTTGAAGAACAGCACGCCTATACGGATACGCCGCTGGCAGCCGATCAACCGATCATCGCCACCGCCCGCCCAGGCAACGACACCTGCTCCTACTTCGTCTTCTCCGTCACCAATGCCGTCCCCGCCGTCCAGTTCGACCTCGAATCATTCTCGAATCCCGCCCGGCTCCTGGTCAGCCGCAACAGCCGGCCGGGACCGTGCGACAGCTTGCGCGACGACGAGGCCGCCCCCGGCCTCCCCACCCGCATCCTCATCTGCACGAACGATGCCGTGCCCGATTTGCGCGGGGATTGGTATGTCGCTGTCATCAATCGCGCCCCGACCGACACCCCCTTCCGGCTCAGCGCCGGCTACGGCCTCGATCTTCTGCCCGTGCTCCGCGCCGGCGTCACGATCACAAACACGATCGGCAGCACTCTCGAAGGCGGGGGCTGCATCCCCGATGCCTACCGCTTCACCGTCGTCCCCAATGCCACGCGCGCTCTGTTCCGCCTGACTCCCCTCAACGGCGATGCCGACCTCGCCCTGCGTTTCGGCCAACTTCCCGAAACGTGGCTCTTCGACTACCTGGGTGGCACGCCCGGCATCACTCCCGAATTCATCGAGGTGAAGACGAACAGCGTCCCGCAGCCATTGGTGCCCGGCGACTGGTTCGTGCGCGTGTTCAACCAGACCCAGAGCGCCGTCACCTACCTCCTCGTGGCCGAGCAATACGCCGATGACGATCCGACGGGCATCTTCCTCGACATGCCGTTCATCGCCCCCGACGGCACGGTGACGCTCACTTGGAGCACATACCCCGGCCTGGTCTTTCGACTCCAGTACGCCACAACGATCCCGGCCTCCAGCCCGATCCCCTGGATCACGATCCCGATCGACATCACGTCGCCCACGAGCTTCTACTCGTTCGTCGACGATGGCGCGTTCACCGAGCCATTCACATCGTTCCGGATCTACCGGCTCCTGCTGGTCGGACCGTGATCCCGGGCTCCGTCCAACTCAACACCTGACGCGCCGGCAGCGCCGAATCCGGAGTTCAGCCCGCATTTCTCGCCAACTGTCAATGTCATCTGACCGGTCACCGTCACGCTTCACCTGAAAAGCGGGCTCACAGACCCGGAAATCACACCCGCAGATCGTCCGGAATGCCGCGGTCGCCCCACTGGTGAGATTTCCGGGTTAGAGATTCTTCACATATTTCTCTGGATTTTCAGAAACCAAATCGCAACACTCTCTGCCTGTCGCGCACACGAGGCCTCGAAGAGATGAAAGTCATAGAGCGTTTGCTGGAACTGCAGGAATTGGAGATGGGACCGAAAGCCGAGGCACCCGGAAGTCGCTCGATCATCGACGCTTTGCGCAAGGAGGTCCCCGAGCCGATTCTGGCGCACTATGATCGCCTGCGAGCCCGCGGCAAGAAAGGGGTCGCTCTAGTGCGGCATGGAGTGTGTTCCGGCTGCCAGATGAGACTCGCCACTGGCGTCCACGCCGCGTTGCTGCGGGACGAGGATATCGCCATGTGCGACAATTGCGCCCGTTACCTCCTCGTCGCGCCCGAGCTGCCGCCACCAACGCCCGAACCGCCTCCCAAGAAGGCCCCTGTTCGCCGCAGACGCCGCAAGGCTGCGCCCGATCCCTCTGCCTGATCCAGCCCTCCTCGATCGGGCCCTCGATGCGCAAACCGCGCCGGCATCCACCAGGATCGGCATCAGTCGAGCTTCTGGATCAGGTGGCGCCTTTGTTCTTTCCCGGTCCTGCCTTCCATCATCCACAAGGCCGTGCCCAAGGGCTTGCGCGCCTTCATGCCTCTCTTACTCTACCATCCTGGCCAATGGCCCTCGCCCCGATTCACGTTGCCGACAGCGGCGCATCATCCCCAAAGCGGCGCCGCCCGCAACCAGCAGTGCTCCGACGCCAGGCTCGGGAACGACCGTGAGCGTGATGTTCTCTTCGACCCCGACAAAGTGACCGTACCCCTGCTCGCTCATCACGCTGAACTGCACGACGTCGCCCACATTGACGGGAATGTTCTGGAGGCTGCTGCCGGCCGTCACGTTGGCGGCGAATTGCGCGCCCGCATCCGTTCGATACAGTCCTTGAACCGAGCCGCGCGCGGCCACGGTCTGCCCGGCCACGCTCAGAGTCCAACGGACGTCGCGATCAGCGTAGATCTCGGCCTCCCAGGCGCGACCGGCGATATCAACAACTCCATCAGCGGGGCTGGTCCATTTCACATTCAGGAAGGTTGTTGCGCCACCGTAATTACGAGAAAGCGAGTGCATAACCACATCACCCAACAGCCAGTCATGATCTTTGCCCGACTCGGGGCTGCCTTTCAGAATGCTGCCATCGGCATTCGAATAGTAGCCCCAGCCCGCTTGGCCCCACCAGAAGGTCTGATAGGTCTTGATGGGCACGTCACCGTGGTTGTAGGACCAAACGCCATTCGGATTCGCCACGTCACTCCAATCGGCGTTCAAGCTGTAATGATACTGGACGAGATCAGCCGCCCATGCGCAAGACGCCATCAACCAAACGATGGCGGTGCCGACTGCGAACCGGAGCGGACTCGGAGGCCGAGACACGTTTCTCATTCTCATAAGACGGATGGAGGTTTGATTGTTCAGTGAAGCTGGGCTTTACCAGCAATGCCTCAAGCGTACACGCCCTCGAGGGGCGCGTCAAAGCAGCGAAGGCCGTGGACTTTCCCCGATATTCTGCACCCCGCTCCTGGAAAGCATTGACATTCAACGGTTTAATGCGCATTGGACCCATGAACCGGGGAACGTTCAACGCCCAACTTCCAACGCTCAACGTTCAACGAAGCGGTTCGTTGAAAGTTGGATGTTGAACGTTGCGCGTTGGACGTTCGGATTACCCCTTTTGTTAATTATCAACGGCTTGCGCAGGCGGTTCCTGGAAAGGGCCAGTCGAACTTCGCGCGAGAAGTGCGATGCGCACGAATCAGCCACTTCGCTGGCCTCGAGATCGATGATGCGCTGCATCTCGGAGAGTTGGTCGTGGCCGAACCCCTTCTCAGCCAGCCCCTGCAACAGTCTCTTGCGGGTGTCCGGCGCGCTCCAAATCCGGCGCAACTCGTCCTCGTCGTGGAAGAACTCCGGCAGCCTGCCAAAGAGCAATTCCATGAACTGTTGCGCGCTCATGGGCGTGCCGTCGGGATGCCAGAAGCTCGTGCACGTCATGTGCTGGATGGTCCGCTCTTTGCCATCCGCCAGCTTCACCTTCACTTTCTTCCGGCACACGCACGGACGCTGACCGCACGTCGGGCAGGGTTCGGGCGCCTCGGGTGGTTCGGGCTCGCCATCCCACTCGGGGTCCAGGAAATGCTGGTGCGCCTTCACGAAGTCGTAAATCGTGAAGTAATCCTTCCCATCGAATAGCCGCGTGCCGCGCCCGATGATTTGCTTGAACTCGATCATCGAATTCACCGGCCGCATCAACACGATGTTGCGGATGTTCTGCGCATCCACGCCGGTCGGCCTTCGTCTCGGCTTCGTTCATGGCACTCTAATGTCGGCGCTGCTGCTGGCGCACACGGTAGAGCCGCTCAGTGAAACCTCCCTCTTTCTCGAAGGCTTCCGCTTGGGCCGCCAGTTGCCGGTTCAGGAAGTAGCATGCCAGATTCAGCAGCGAGAGCGCCGCGTTGGCCACAAGCTCCTCCGGCTTCGGCACAGACACACACGGACGTTCAGAGACATTCACGCCCTTCGACGCCTTGTGTCCGTCCGAGTCCGTCCGTGCCTTTCCCACCTCTTCCGCCACCCAGGCTCGCACCTCATCGAGCGTAGCACAGCGCCGTGCCTTGAAGCGCATCAGCGCCGGGTGGTTCGGCCGGTAGAGCGCCAATCTCCGCTGCCGAAGAAAATCCTCATAGTCCAGCCGCAATTCCTCTAGGCTGGCCCGCGCCACGTTGGTGAGCTTAAGTTCCATCTTCTTGGACGTCCCGCTGGCCTGGCTGCCCTCCGCAATATTTGAAGGTCGCACCTGTACCGAGCGAGTCGAGCAACTCGATTATGCTGCTGAGATAGTAATACAGAACAGCAGCCTCATGATTTTCGCGGGCACCTCGGCACTTTGGGCGGCGGGGGTGGCGGGGGTGCGTAGGCGGCGGCACATTTGTCCCATAGCTCCCATGCCCCGCAAAACGCGCGGGCGGGCCGCGGGGGAAACGGGCGGCATGGCCTGAGTGTGGGTCAAGGCTTCGGCGGGTGTCGGCGGCGATGTTGGAGGCGCGCCTGGAACATGCGCTCGCGCAGGCCGCCCTGTTCCAGGAAGTCTTTCTCCAAGCGGCGGAGCTGCTGGTCAATCAGGTAGTTCGCTTGGTGGATGAGGCAGATGGCGATGTTGGCCACCACCTCCGGCGGGCGCGTGTCCAGGAACTCGCGGTACAGCTCGTAGGTCTGCGGGACCACACGCCCGAGCCGGCGGACGTAGAGGGCTTCCCTGGAGTCCTTGTCCCACTCGCGGTGCTCGCGTACGCGGAGGTAGTCGCGGTAGTCGTCCAGCAGTTCCTCCAGGCTGGCGCGGGCGACACTGGTGAGCTTGATCTCGGTTTCCTTGGAAGTGAGGGCGGCTTTGCTGCCTTCGAGCAGGTTCTTCTTGCCGGAGCGCGCGGCCTGGATCATCTGGTCAATGGTGCGGTCGCCTTTGGCGAGATGCTTGTGCGCGAAGCGGAAGGTCAGGTCATACACCACCTCGGCTTTGTGGAACGAGTGAAGCGTCTGGTAATCGCCGCGCGGGGGGATGATCGGATGATCTTCATGGGAGGGATGGGAATCAGGCGACGGCTTTTCGCCCGGGGTCCCTTTCTTCGCATTATTCCCATCGTCGCTCATACCAGTTTCCTGATGCCCGCCAGCACCTCCGAGCTCCTCGCATCCAGCGCGGCGACTTCCTTTATGATCTCCTGCGGGTGGCGGTGGGTCACGGCCTCGCCGCCGTTGGGGTTCTTCTCATTTTCCTCAGCAAATCTGGTGGGCGATGCAGGATTCGAACCTGCGACCTACTCCGTGTAAAGGAGACGCGCTAGCCACTACGCTAATCGCCCAAGCCCTTCCCTGACCATAAACACCCACCCCTGCTTGGCAACTGAGAAAGGCGCTCCCCTTCTGGTTATCTGCGCCAATTCATGAAGCCGCAAAAGCCGGAGCGGGGACGGCTCGTCCCCAGCCAACACGAGTGAAGACGGTATTTGCCGGCGGCAGACAGGCGTCGCCGCTCCACTTCATGCATTGGCCCAGTCTGGTCATCTGCGCCTGTGCCGCGCCGTGAAGAATCTGACTATGATGGCCCGATTTCTCCGGCGAATCCCTGTTGCCGCAGTGCCTCGTAAAGCACGATGCCCACGCAGTTCGCCAGGTTCAACGACCGGGCCCGCGGGTGGAACATCGGCAATCGCAGCCACCACTCCCGGTGCGCCGCGAGCAGCGCCGCCGGCAACCCGGCGGTCTCGCGTCCGAACACCAAGTAATCACCCCGGGCAAAGGCCGCTTCCGCATAAAGCCGCGGGCCATGCGACTCGATGAACCAGAGCCTGGCATCGGATCGTACCTGGCCGCGGAACTCGGCCCAACTTGGCCAACGGCGCCACTCGACGTGCTGCCAATAGTCCATGCCCGCGCGCTGAAGTCGGCGGTCATCCAACTCGAAACCGAACGGCTCGATCAGGTGCAGGCAGGTCCGCGTCGCCGCGCAGAGCCGGGCTACGTTGCCGGTATTGGGCGCGATCTCGGGTTCGAGCAACACCACGTGAAACGGATCGGGTTGTGCCATAGTTGGCATTGCATGCGGCTCGGAAGCCTTAGGGTCTGTGCAAGAATCAATCGGAAGTAGTTTTTGCACAGACCCTTAACCCGGAATCATCCCAGCCCGGAATCGCTCCGGCCCGGTCGAGCCTTCCGCCCATACGTCACCTTCCACAAGACAAGCCCGTGCGCCGGCGCTGTCATGCCGGCTACGCGCCGGTCGCGGCACTCGAGAATCCCGCTCATGTCTGACGGCTTGATCTTCCCAAGCCCGACCTGCACAAGCGTACCCACAATGCCGCGAGACATCTTGTAAAGAAAGGCATCGGCCTCGATGATGAACGTTAGCATCGGCCCGTGCCGGCGCACGTCACAACGAAACACGGTCCGCACGGACGAGGCGCGTCCGTAACCGGGGTTGGCTGTGAAGGACTGGAAATTGCGCCGCCCGACGAGCGATACGGCCGCGGCGCGCATGGCGGCGGCATCTAGCGTGCGCGGGACGTGCCAGGCCCGGTGGCGCCAGAGAGGGTTCATCGCCGGATGATTCCAGACCAGGTAGCGATACTGCTTGCGCACGGCATCGAACCGGGCATGGAAACTCGGACGGCAGCGCGCGGCGCTCAGGACGCGGATATCCTCGGGCAAATGAGCGTTCATCGCCAAACGCAGCTTGGCGCCGGTCATCCGCCACTCATCCCGCGGCACGTCCAGATGCGCCACCAAGCCCACGGCGTGCACCCCGGCGTCGGTCCGGCTTGATCCGTGAACCCGCGGATGCGACGCGAACAAACGGGCCAGCGCTTCCTCAATGCGCTGCTGAACGCCAAGACCAGTCTTCTGGATCTGCCAGCCTTCGTACCCGGTCCCGTCGTAGGCGATCGTCAGCTTGAGACGAACCCGGGCACCGGTCACTGCTGGAACCTTCGCGCCCTGCTCAACCGCCCGTCGTCCCGACGCGCCGATGTGTCGGCTATCGAGGGTCGAATGCCCCGGGTCGGACATATGCTTCATTGCGATTCCCGATGCGAATCTCGAGTTGCGACTCCCGAGGGCTCGCCCAGACGCTGCCGAACCGCCTCGCACACCTGGTCGACCGAGATCAATCGCAGACACTCGAGGGGAGGCGCGTGAGAGCATCGGCTCTTGAGACACGGAACGCATGCCAACGGGTGTTGCAGGACGTGATCGACCTGGTCGTACGGCCCGGTGCGCCGGGGATCGGTCGGCCCGAAGAGGGCAACCACGGGCGTGCCCAGAGCAGCCGCCACGTGCATCGGACCGGTGTCGTTGCTGACAAGCACCCGACAGCGGCGTATCCACTCGACCATTTCCGGCAAGCTGATCTGCCCCGCCAGATTCACGCATCGATCCGGACGCCCGGCGCACACCGCCTCGGCCAGCGCACGGTCGCTGGCTGCCCCAAGCACCGCGAACCGAAGCTGAGGACACTCCTCCGCCAGACGCGCCACGAGCGCGGCGTAGCGCTCGGCCGGCCACCGTTTGTTCTCCCATCGCGCCCCGGGCGAAATGCCCACCCAGTCCATCTGACCGCCAGGCCAGCGCGCGCGGATTCGATCGGCGACCTCGACCCGCTCGGGCAGCCAGACGAAGTCGCGGTGGACAGGAATCTCGAGGAGCCTCAGCACCGCCAGATACCAATCCACCGCATGGGTCGTCGGTGAGGGGCGTGGGACGCGGATGTCGTAGAGGGCCGACGCCCCCTCCCGGGTGTCGTCCAAGCCGATCGTCAGACGCCCCCGCGCCAGCCAGGCGATCAGGCTGCTGCGCGCGAGCGCCTGGAGATCGATGACCAGGTCGTACCGCGCCCGGCGCATTCGGGCAAGTTCGCGCCCGGCATCGACCCAAATCCGGGGCGTGCGCCATCGGTGACGATCGAACGGAATCAACGTCGCCAGATCCGGATCGCCTTCGAGCAACGGCGCCAGGCCGGCGTCGATCCACCAATCCACTTGGGCGTCGGGCCGACGCTTCCTGAGCAACCGCAGCACGGGCAGCGCCTGCACTACGTCGCCCAGCGAGCTTGGCTTCAGGATCAGAATCTTCAAAACGGCAGGTCAGCGGACAGTTGCCGCCCAGCGATGCTGGACACGGCCGCGAAAAGGGCCGGGGGTTACGGGAAGAACATGTCCTGCCATTTGAGTTCGCATTCGCGGACCATCTGAAGACAGTAAGCGATGTCCCCGACATCGCGGTCGCCGTTGTTCGTGCCGAAGGAGAATTTGGCGCCGGCCTGCTTGGCGAGCTTGATGAAGCGCGGACTCGGCAGGCGGTAGCGGGCATTGATCTCGATGGCGACCTGGTGCTTCACAGCGGCGTCGATCACCCGGCGCATCCGTTCTTCGGTCCAGAGGGCGTCGTAGTCGGCGGCCAGAACGTCCGGCAGGAATGTGGGGTTGACGTAGATGTCGATCGGCTCGGTGCTCAGAATGCCCACGGCGCGGTCGACGAGCGTGTCCATGAAACTCTGCGGATCGTCCACAAACACTTCGTTCGGCATCCAGAGCCGCATCCGCCGCCCCTGATTGTCGGTGTAGGTCATCGAATCGGTGAAGACATAATCGAACCGGGCGATGGCCTCGCGGGAGAACATATTGACCCACTCGCGGCCTTCGGCCTGCATGGCGACGAACGCAGGCTGGCCCTTCATCTCATCGATGTACCGGTGGATTCCTGCGTCGTTGGTGACGCCGAAGCCCACGCCGCAGTTCACGGCAATGCCATAATACACGCCGGTCTTTCGGGACAGGGCGAGCGCTTCGTCCAAGGTCAGGCCGCCTTTGAGATGCACATGCGCGTTGATCACCGGGAAATTGGCGGCCTGCAGCGCGATGATCTGGCGGTAGGCATCGTCCACGACAGGCTCCTCGACCGGGCCGCCTGCGGCCTCCGGCAACACACGCACACGGAGATTCCGATAGAGCACTTTGCTGGTTTCGTCGTGACACTGCAGTGCGAATGTCCCTTCTCCAAGCCGCCGCCGGGGAACGCCCCGACCCGCCGCCGCTTTCGGCTCGACGTAATCCACAACCAACGTCCCGTTGAGCCGGATTTGCACCTGGCGACCGCACACGCGGACTTGCAGACGGAACCACTCGTTGTCGCTAACAATGGACTTGTGCTGGGCGCGGAGGCCATACAGGCTTCCGGTCTTCTTGGTCTCGAAGTAGTCGTTGTGCGCCGGCTGCGAATTGTTTACCTGGACTTCAAACCCGGCCCGGGGCCAGCCGCTGTCCTGAAACGCCGTGTGAAAGTACACGCCTGAATTCGCCCCCGGTCGCGTCATAACCTCGGCCTCGAACTCGAAGTTCTTGAAGCGGGCGCCGCCCGCGCCACCCATGTAGAACAGGTGCGCGCGCGGTCCGTCGCAGGCAATTGCCCCATCCACAACCTTGAACGATGCCGGGTGTTCGCCGGCTTTCCAGCCGTCAAGGCTGCGGCCGTCGAACAGCGATTGCCAGGCCGACATGGCATCCGAGGAATCCTGGGCTCGAGCCAGGAGGACCAGCGCAGCGAGTGCGCCGGCGATGACGATTCTTTTAGTCATGGTGCTTGGTCGTGGTTCGGAACGTATGTTTGACGACTCATGGAGGACTTTGGCATTCAACGATCCAATGCGCGCGGGAACCTTGAATCGCATACGTCCAACTCTCAACTCTCAACTTCATGGGAGCGCTCATTCGACCCGCACGCGGTACCACCGGGCGCCGTCGGGCCGGGGCAACTGGACCGCGACCCTTTGGGCAAACAGGATCGCCGGTGCCGTGTACTCGAGCCGCCATGAAGCCCCCGAGCGCGCCTCGCGCGAGAATACCGTGTAGCGCCGGCCCACGACGGCATCGAATTCGAGGAGGACCGAATCCGGATCATTCGGCGCCACGGCGCACTGGACTCGGGTCGGTCCGTACCAGGCGGGCCGGCCGGACCGATAGGCATCGCGATTGACGAGTCCATTGCGATCGGGATCGCCCGTGGCGCCGTCCTGACCGTCAGCGGAATAGGGATTGAGACCGTTGGCCAGTTCCCAATCGTCAGGCAAGCCATCGCCATCGGTGTCCTGCGCGCCGGGGCTGGGCACGACAGCATGCCAATTATCTACATCGTCCGCGTAGGCGCCGTCAAAGCGCCGCGCAAGCGAACGACCGGTTCCGTTCGCCTCGACAGGCCAAGGCGCCGACGCGAGGTAATGCACCTGTTCGACTAGCAGATATGGCGTCTCAATCCCCGAGGACCCGCCGGATCGCGGCTGCCCGGGACGCTGGAGACGCAGCGGTTGGCTGGTCTTGTCGAGGCGCCCTTCCCAGGGACCCGTCAGGACCAGCCCGTCGGGCGGATGATATTGCTGCCGAAAAGCCAGGAGGCGCCCGAGATCGCGATCGGGATCGAAGCCTACCGCGACGATGTGTCCATGCGGTGGCAGAATGATACCAGGCGGGAAAACCAGATTCACAGCCCCGCTCAAGCGCCAAGTCGACTCGGGCCGCGCCGGATCGAAGAGCGGTACGGGTTCGCCGGTGAGGTTGCGCAGTTCGACAAACTCCTCACCGAGCCCGCCCGACGGGGCTGTCGCGGGGGCGTACATGATTTCGCTGATCACGACGGGGCCGACCCGCGGTCCGCGATTCGGGCGGCCCAGGGTGGGCTCGATCTGCTCGACAAAAGCCTGGCGATTGCCGCCCAGCGCGTGCAATCCGAAGCTCATGTGCGGATCGGCGGGTCCGAACTCGAAGCCGTGCATGTAACCGGTGAGCCGCCCCTGGGCATCGGCCGAGAACACGTAGACTTCATCGCCGGTGGCGCTCAGGCCGAAGGCGCCGGGGCCGGGCGCGTTGAACGCGTCCTCGGTGACGAGCCACAAGCCGCTCGGCGGCAGGACGGTGCCCTGCGGGAAACGATACTTGCGCGGCGTCCTGAAATCGTCGCTCAGATACCATCCCGAGATGTCGACCGGCGCTCGAGTGGGGTTCGAGATCTCGATTGCGTCCTGTTCGGGCGGACTGGTGTTACTGAGCACTTCCTGAATCCAAATCGCAGGCAGTGCCGGCGGCGCCGGGTCGGGCGCGCCGGGCGATCCGCCCACTGTCGCGCTCAATCGCCACCGGCGGGCGTCACCCAAATCCGCCGGGTCCGTCGTTTCGTCGGCAAGAACCAGGGCGAAGCCGAATCCGTCGGCCAGCGGGGCCCACGCATCGTGGTAGACAAAATCGCTGATCGGCTCCTCGAGTGGGCCCAGGAGCGTCAGCCGGTCCGAAGCGTTGTGGAGTGTTCCCGTGTATTCGCCGGCGATCCGGGTTGTGCCGGGGTAGCGACGCAGGAAAGCAGCCTGGTTCTTGACCACCAGAACCCGTTCTCCCGGAGCCAATCGGGTCACGCCGCTGGCGGACGTGAAGGCGAACTCGACGCCGTTGGTCAGCCGGAAGCCGGGAAGATCGATCGGCGACAAGCCCAGGTTCGACAACTCGAGGTACTCAAACTCGTCTTCGAGATCGGGGTCGCCTTTGGGAGGCGGTTCGGGGTGAAACATGATTTCCGTAATCACCAGGCGGGGCGTGGACACCACGAAGGTGGCCGCGACCGGGCGGGACCACGGCGTCGACGAGACAGCGGGGGGACCGCCAGTCTGCCTCTTGGTCGGGTCGTGAGCGCGCGCGATCACGCGCGCGTTGCGATCGAGGGTGATTGGGCCGGTGTAACTGAGGGCGCCGGCTGACACGCCGCCTGTGGAGAGTCTCGGGTCCGAACCGTCTAGAGTATAATAAACCGAAGCATTGGGTGGGCTGGCGATCTGCAAGACGAATCCCGGGGCGATCGAACCGCCCAGCCGGCTGAATCGAGGCGGCTGAGTGAGTTGGCGATCGATGAAATCGATCCGATTGGAGAGCCAGTTCTTCATCAATCGCACTTCGCTCTCGTAGGAACCGCCGCGCAGCCCGATCCGCCATTTCGCAAACTCGCGGGGCTGGGCCTGGCGGACCTCGGCGGCGAGCCGATCGATCAGGCCATGGAGGTTGTTCAAGGAGAAATGCGATTCGCGCAGTTCCTGCCAGCGATCCACCCAACGCTGCCAGAAATCCTTGTCGGTGAACATCCGATTCCACCACGCCGCGGAGAAGAACGGACCAGTCGCCCAAAGACGCGGATTGGAATCCCGCCCGTCGGTCGAGCCCAGGGCGCGATCAAAGTCCCAATGCGGGCCGAAGGTGATCTTGCCGTTGCGGGGTTTGTGCAGATAGGCGCTCAGGACGAGGGCATCGACGTTGCCGCTGAGCACTTCGAGGACATGGTAGTCGATGGCGGCCTCGACGTCGATGTAGGCGCGATAGCCCAGACGCGCATCGAGCCAGTTGGTGGCCATCAGGGCCTTGTAGAACGCGTTGACATAGTCCCGAATGTAATTCTGCTGCGGGCGACGCTGGGCCAGTCGAATCTCCCGCTCCTTCGGATCGACGTATGCCAGGGTCACCCCGCCGGCTACCAGACCGACATCGCCGGGATCCAACCGATCGATCTTGAGCAAATAGCCGCCTGTCACGGACGGCGGAGCGAGGTTCTCAGGTTCCAGTTTGTCAATCGCCAGCCGCTCCCGACCGATCTTGATCTTCTCTTCGAGCACATAGATGCCGGCGTAATGAGTGGATGTCATCGGGCCTTTGCCGCGGTTGAAGTAGACCTCGACAAAGCGCGTCCGCGGTGAGTACCGGCCCATGTCGCGGCTGATCTGATGGATGAATGGGTTGTGAATCAGCACCGGCTCGAACTGATTGGGCGCATAGAGGACCCAATCCGACTCCGCCGGCAATCCGAGCAGCGGGTGCTTCTGGTCCATTCCAAACTCGTCCCACAGTTCGAGCTTGTAACTCGATTTGGCCAAGCCCTCAGTGCTCGAACCGCGAATCTGCACGCCGGCGCGGGCACTCAGCGCCGGTTCATCGGTCAGCCGGGTGCGTCCAGACTTCGGCTCGAACACGCACACTTGGGCGAAGTTCAATCGGGTCGAGTTGGGCGCCCCTTTCCCATGGGAGTGCAACACCAGCACGGGGAGGTCCGACGTGAAGCCCAGGACATTGGTCGCCAACAGGACGTAGCCCTCGCTCCGCGGCGGGCCCGGCAGCAGGCCGTCGGCAAAAGCCCGAGCGCGCACCTGGAGGCTGTTGGTGACCTCAATCGGCCCTTCGTAGAGGGTCGAGCCGTTGGTCGGTAGGTTGCCATCGAGTGTGTAACGGATCAGGGCTCCGCTCAGACTCGACGAGAGCGACAACGAGAACGGGTTGGTGAAGGTGCCCCCCGCGCGCGAGAACTGCACCTTCGGCGCGAAACCGGGTCCGCTCGAGGCATTCGGGGCGCCAGGCGTGGGATTGGTGAAGTAACCCAAGGCATGGCCCTCACCCAGCACCCAGCCGTAGGAAACGTCCGTCACCTGCCGGGGATAGGCCGCGCCGAATTGCGAAACGACCTGGCCCGCCGGGTCGACCAGGGCGAGAAAGCCGCCCTCGGCGGAGAGCTTGAAGTTCGTGTGGAGCTTCGCCGCCGGATTGGTGCGGTCCTTGCCGGATGCAAAAACCACCCGATAGCCACCGGCAACCAGTTCGATCTCCGGAAAACACCACTTCGTGAGGTTCGCAGGGTCGTCGGTGAGAAACCAGCCCGCGAGGCTCGCCGTGTCGCTGCCCGAGTTGTGAATCTCGATCCAATCCGAACTGTCGCCGTCCTCGTCGTTGAGCGTGCGCTTGTTATCCGCCATGAACTCCGAAAGCACCAGGGCAGACGACGGCGACGCGGAGTCGACAAGGTAGGACCACCCCTTGGCAACGAACGGATGACGCGCGCCAACGGCGTCGGTAATGCCATGGTCGGCCCGCCAGGCCACCGCTGCCTGTCCGTCGCCCGGCGGCTCGACGGTGAACAGGAAATCCCCGGGCACGACCTCGACAACCCCGATCGCCGGATTTCCGTTCACAAGCAGATCGGCGGCGTCGACACCCACGACCGGCTCGCTGAACTGAACCTCGATCGAATGCAATGCGCGAAGCACGCTCCCGGGCGGCGGTTCGACGGCCTCGATGACCGGCGGGTCCTCGTCGATCGTGGCCACGAGCGAGGCATCAAACACAAAATCCGCGTCGTCGGCGCGCGAACTCGAAAAGGCCTGCAACGCCAGAACATTGGTCCCCGCCACCAACAGCCCACGCCAGGTCTCGAACTCCTCGGCTTCGAACAAGACCGGATCCGCCTGCTCGGACAACGCCGTATCATCGAACGTCAGATCGCCGGTCCGGACATTCGAGCGACGCACCTCCTGGCCATTGATCCACGCCACGTACCCACCGTCACACACCGCGCCCAACTCCAACCGCACGATCTCCGCCGGGTCTTTCACCACGAAGTACCGCCGCACATAGACCGATGTGTACCGGCCCGGCATGTCCGACAGTCGCGTCCCGCCCAGCGCCAGACCGTGGAAGAGGGGGAATTGCGCCACCTCCCAATCCCGATCGTCGAAAGCCGGCTGGCGCCAGGCCGCTGTGTCCGGCGCCGAAGCCTCGCACAAACCGCGGAGGAACATCCCCTGCCCCGCCGGCGGGAGCAGGGTGACGCTGCCGGACCAGGCGGCCAGGCAGAAACAAAGCAGCGCCAGGCCGAAAACGGCCCGGCCACCAGGGCATAGAATATCGCGACGCTGCACGAGGAATCACGTTACGGCAGCGTCAGGCAAAGCCAAGCCAGTTTCTCGAGCGCCCTTTGGATCGCCAGTGGGGTCGCATCTAAATAGTTGACATTCCGCTTCGGAGCATTGCTGAAAGGCGCTCGCCGATCCGCGTCATTGCAAAGCAATGCTCCTCCGCGGACTGACACGGGTTCTTCCCGAGCGCCTCGAATCCACGCTCGCGCCGCGGGCAGCCTCCTGGCCCGCCACCAGGCACACTGCTGTCCGCGAATCGTTCCAGGACACCGGACGCCAAAAACTCTTGCAGTTCGCTCTTGTCCTTTGCTCTCCGCCGCATTAGTATTCCGCTTACGCATTTCCAGGCAAGCACAACAGCACAAAACAAAAGCACATAAGCACATCATGGAACGACTTATGAAGCGTCTATCGATTGCGACGGTGGCTGCCACGGCCTTCGCGGCGGCGTCTCTCACCGTTGGAGCCAAGGACATCATCGTCACGACGACGAACAGTGATTCCCCGCCTGCGGGGCAAACGTCGCTCAAGCAAGCCATCGGCCAGTTGGCGGACGGCGACACGATCAAGTTCAACATCCCGGGGACGGGGCCGCACATCCTGGTCACGCCGATGGGCGGGTATCCGCTGATCACGGCGAACGACGTCACGATCGACGGCTACACGCAACCGGGCTCGAAGCCCAACAGCAACGGCATTCTCGGCGGCAACAACGCGGTCATTCAAATCGTGCTCGATTCGACGAGTGAGGAAGCTCGGCCAAGCCCCGACCCCGAGAAACCCGAGTTGCTCGTTCGGCGCTCGACGCGTCTGCCCTACTCGGGGTATGGCGACAGCGAGAACGCCATTCTGGGCGTTCTTGGAGGCGACAACTTCAAGGTCCGCGGCATCAGCTTCATTGGACGGCACACCGCCGGGAGCGATGAGGACCCAGCGATCTATGCGATTGCTCTGCTCAACGAGGCGAAGAACGCCAAGGTCCAGGGCTGCTGGTTCGGCCTGACTCCGGGCGATCCCTACATCCAGGACAGCCTCAAGCCCGTCTCCTCCGCCGTGACCGCCTTCCGGTGGCGCGACGGCGGCGACGTCTACTCGAGCGGGCTGGTTGTCGGCACCGACGGCGACAAGATAAACGATTTGCAGGAATTCAACGTCATGGTTGGCTGCCACATCGCCTTGGGCCTCGAAGCCCCTGATGTGCGCGTGTCCGGCAACTATGTGAATATCTTCCCGGATGGGATGACCTTCGTGGACGTCGAGCTTGTCAGTTACAACCTCGAAGCGCTCGGTCGCACCGGAAACGACGCCAGTGTCGAGTTTTTCGAGAACGGACGCCTCGCCGACAACACGGTTATCGGGACCAACGGCGACGGGAACAGCGACGGCAACGAGCGCAACCTCGTGGCGCATTCCGTCTATAACCACGACATCGAGTTCTACAGCAACGCCAATAACGTCGTCGTGGCCGGCAATTACTTCGGCGTGGCCGCCGATGGAACCACGGCTCAGAAGGCCTTAAATTTCAGAACGCCCAATTTCATCAGCCTCCCCGGCACGGCGCAGGTGCGCATCGGATCGAACGGCGACGGCAAGAGCGACGACATCGAAGCCAACGTCATCGTTGGGGTTCCGGGGACTCTTTTCGTCGAAGCCGGAGCGACGGTGCCCCTCACCGCACGTCGCAACAAGATGTCCGGCAACTACTTCAGCGCGTTTCCTTTCTTCAGTGGCGAGAATGGCCGCAACTATGAGGATTACTACGCCAACGCCATTCTCGATCCCTGGACGTCTGGCGTGCTGCCTACGATCGACGCCGTGACGGATGGGATCATGACAGGGAGCCTGCCGACCCCCAGGCTCGATGCCGGCTACACCAAGCACGTCGTGGACATTTACGTCGTCGATCCCGTGGCCGAAGCGATGGGTTTGACTCACCCCGGCACTTATGTGGGATCGTTCGTCGACAACGGCCTCAATGACAAAGACCCGGCCGTCGGCAAGTTCAACGTGGATCTCCGGGCTATGCCCATTAAGCCCGGCGTGAACATCGCTCTGGCGGTCACCTACACCGGCGACGCCACCGGAACCTCGGGGACCAACTCGATCACCGCCCCCCTCTCCTATCCGGCGGTCGCGAACATGCCGATCCTCACCCCGGGCAGCATCGAGTCCGTGGGGTTGACCCGGATTGTGCCGGACAAGCCAATCATCGTGCCGGAGAACGACAAACTGGGGAACTGGGAGCCATACGCCAGCGTTCTGGGCAACTCGACCTTCCTGATCGAAGGCAACACGTTCGCCGACGGGACAACCGACAAACAACGTTACGTAGTTGCGCTCCAGCCGGTCGACGGCAAAGCGTCCAAGATGGTTGAGGGCTTCTACACGGACGCCGGACAGCCCTACAAGGATCCCATCAACGCCTCGCGCCAAAACGGCAACCCGGGCCGCGTTGCGGGCGACCAACGCCCCGGAGCACAGAACTACATCGTCGGCGGCGAGGCCTCGCCGCATGCACTCGATCCTGCGCTATTCAACACCGACAACCGCTGGACTGGCGGGATGGACCGAGGGGTTGACGGTCGTTATGGCTGCGTGCAGGTCTTCTCGCTCGACACGACCACATTGACGCCGACGCCGCTCACAAAGGCGATCGACGCCAACCTGGGACGCCTCGCCTCGGGGACCCCGGGCACAATGCCCGAAATCAGCCGCTTCGGAGGCGACGTTGTCTGTTTAGACAACGGCAACTTCGTCGTGGTCATTGACGATCGATCGAACCTGATCGCGCCTTTCCGCGCGCCCACGGCGGTCATCATCCAGCCCGACGGCACGGTGGTGAAGGAGACGTTCGAGATTGGGACGGAGAGCGAGCAGATCTGGGCCAACGTCACCGCCATCAAAGGCGGCTTCGCCGCCCGGTTCAAAGGCCTGATCTACATCTACGACAACGCCGGCACCCTCCAAACCACAATTCCTCAGTCGTCGTCCGGCGCCAGTTTTGACCCCGGCCGTGGCGACGGCACACGGCTCGCCGGGCACATCAACTCGCCCTATGTATACCTGCTCGGCAAAGCCACCGACGCCCAAGTGGTCAAGCTTGCTGCCTGGGATACCCGCGATCCGCAACGCGTCACCACATTCGACGTGAGCGAACCCGCGTTCGCGGGCAGCTTCGACCGCGTCAACGTTGCGGTCGACGCCCTCAATCGCATCACTGTGGGCTGGACCGCCCTGCCGGAGGGCTACGAAGCGAATCAGGTTGCTGCCCGCGTGCTGGCCCTCAACGAGGAGACCATGACCATCAAGCCGTTGACGCCGAGCTTCTTCCCCTTCATCAACGTCGCGACCACCGGCGGCATTCGCACCTATCAGATGACCATCGCCATGACGACCCGCCAGATCTGCGTGGCCGCCAAGGGCGAGATCAACCTCGACAACAAGCCCGGCGACGGGGCCTTCATCAATCCGAACACGGGCACACCGCTGAATGAAATCAACTTCTACACCGTGTTTACGCACCCGGCGCCGGCTGATGACCCGACTCCGCCGGTGAGCAGCGAGGCGCCAACGATGACGATTGCGAAGGGGGCTGCTGCCGGCACCCTGACCATCGGCTGGGCTCCAGCCACCGCGGGATTCAGCCTCTACTCGACCCCATCCCTCACGGCGCCCACATGGACGCTGGTGGGCACGCAGAATCCGGCGACCGTGACGATCGGCACTGGCAACCAGTTCTTCCAGTTGCGTAAGTGACGCCAGCGCGCGCCGCCGAGTCCTTGCGACTCCGCCGCGCAACCGAATCATACACGCGCCCGGGCGGTGACCGCCCGGGCGCTTTGCTTTCTCGCCCGTTCAGCGAAGGACAAGCGCCGCGGCGCCGATCATGCCGGCCGCGTTCCCCAATTGCGCACGCACGATCTCGACGGCCTGCGCCGTGAATTGTGTCGCTTTTCGGAGACGCCCGTTCATGGCTGCGGCAAACAGGTCGAAGTGCTCTTCCGCAATGCCCCCGCCCAGAATCAGGCGCCGCGGCAGGAAGGTGTGAAAGACCGTCCACGCCCCTGCCGCGGCCGCGGCCAGAGCGCGGTCAACGATCGCTTGCGCCCCGGTCTTTCCGTTCCGCGCGGCGGCGAACACGGCCCGCGCGTCGGCGAGGCCTTCCGTCTGGCCGAAGGCGCCGATCGCCGAGCCCGACGCGAGCGATTCGAGGCAACCGCGGCATCCGCAATAGCATGGCGGACCGTCATCCGAGACGATCACGTGCCCCAGTTCGGGGTGTTCGCCGTTCGCACCGCGGTAGACCTCACCGCCCACGATCGCCGCCCCGCCAACACCCGTGCCGAGCGTGAGCATCACAATCGGGTCGAATCCGCGCCCGGCTCCCGCAAAACACTCGCCCATCGCCGCGGCATCCGCGTCGTTCTCGAGTCGCACGCGCACACCAAACCGGGCTCGCAACGGCGTGACGATGTCGCACTTGTCCCATCCCGCGAGCGTGTAGGGATTGTTGATCAACCCCCGGCCTGTATCGAGCGGCCCGGCGCACCCTATGCCGATTCCGGCCAGAGCGCGCGTCCGCGCCCCCGCCTCACCGCACAACGCCTCGATGGCATCCCCAAGTCTCGTGACCGCCCGGTCAAAGCCGGCCTCGGCTTCGGTGGGGAGAACAGCCTGCACGCGGACGATCCCGGAGCCATCGACGATCCCCAAAGCCATCTTCGTGCCGCCGATATCAATCCCGATTGCCGTTTCTTTCTCGCGCTCTGCGCTCATAAAGCCGTGTCGGAAAACATCTCCTCGAAAAAGGCGGCGTATTGCGGCGCCAGATCGTCCCAACTGAACCGCCGGGCAAAGGCTTTAGCCACTCGCCCCAGCGCGCTGCGCCGGGCTTCGTCCGTGATCAGATCGAGCACCGCTTCGCCAAAGGCCCGGGTATCGAACGCGGGCACTTTCACACAGCAATCGCCAGGGATATCGCCCAAATCGGGGATATCGAACATCACGACCGGCACGGCGTGACAGAACGCCTCGATCAGGACCAACGGCGAGGCCTCGTGCCGCGAGGGCATGACCATCAGGAAAGACTGCCGAAGCAACTCGCTCTTCGCCTGATCGCCGACCTTGCCGAGGAGGCGGACCTTGTCCTCCAGGCCGAGCGACGCGATGCGCCGGCGCAATTGCTGTTCCTGGCGGGCGGGGCCGGTCCCGGCGATCAGGACCGGCGGGGCGAGGCGGGGCGCAATGGCCGCAAGCGCCTCGATCCAGAGATCGAGTCCTTTCTGCTCGATATCGATTCGCCCGAGAAAGAGCAGGTGCCTTTCATCGCGGCGGACAGGCAGGTCGATCAGGTCGGGGCTCACGCCGTTGGGAATGACGACCGTCCGGAGGCGGGGATTGGCGCGCGTCACAACCGTGCGCAGATGAGTCGAGAGGACGATTGCGTGGCGATAGGCGCGCAGGCCCAACCGCTCGATCGTGGCGAACGGCAGCCCGTACTTGCGGGTCATGCCCGCCCCGGCCAGCACCTGCGTCAGGGCCGCAACCGGCTTGCGGGTGAACCATGGAAGGCACGCCGTCGAGAATGGAGGCGTCAGGCTCTCGACCCAAAGGTCATAATCGCCGCGGGCCGCCCGCCACGGAAGGCAGAACTGATAGAGCATCTGTCCGAGGTAAGGACCGGCTCGGCGCAAGCCGATCGGCTCGTAGGCCACACCGTCCACGATCCGGGCGCGATTGCCGGGGAATTGGCCCGTGACAACGCGAACGTTATAAAGTCCGGTCAACCGGCGTGCGATCTCGTGGATCGCCCGGGCGCCGCCGCCGCCGTAATAGGGATTGCCCACCGAGTCATAGTTCGAAAACACCAGCCGGCGCATCGGGCCGGCTGGTGGGCCCTCCGAACTCACGAAACGTTCTCTGACTTGCGACATTGGCGCCGACGATCGTCGCACATACGCGCAAAACGTAAAGCCGGCAGAATCCCCGACCGGTGAAACGCGGTGCATCTGACGGTTGTCGACATTCTGTCGCCCGGTGAGGGCATCGGGCCTGCAACGGATGGAGTCTCCCGCTGTAGGCCGCGTGCCCTGCCTGCGCCGCAAAGCGCAGCGGCCTGTCTGCCGTGTCGGGCACGGCACAGGCAGGCGCGGCAGGCAGGCCTCACGCGGCGCAACCCCCATTCCCGCCGACAATCTCCGGATGCACCGGGTGAAACGTGTTGGCGCCAAGAGGCGAAGCTTGGCACAAAGATTGCCTTGAGGCATAGTCTCGGCGCATCCGGCATGTTTGGTCTGGGCAAAAGACACGACGACGACGGCGGGCATCGGCAACCCGGTCCGCTGGGTCCGTATTTCCTGCACGAACTGATCAACAGCGGCGGCATGGCCGACATCTGGCTGGCCCAGGATCAGAATCAGCAGACGTGCGCCATTCGGTGTCTGCACTCGACTCATCGGTACAACTTCACGGCGCGACGCCGCTTCGTTCGCGGGTGTGAGATTCTGTCACAAATCCACAACCACGAGTTTGTCATTGGCTATCGCAGCCACGGGAAGTACGACGGCTGCCTCTACCTGGCCATGGAGTACGTCGAGGGCGCCAACCTCAAGCTCCTGATGGCCCAAAGCGATCCAGTCCTGCAGGAATACATCGGGAACATCCTGATCGACATGGCCATCGCGCTCGAACACGTGCATGAGAGCCGCTACATGCATCTGGATTTCAAACCCGAAAACGTCCTGGTCACCCGCAACGGAAGCGTCCGGCTCATCGACTTCGATCTGGCCCTTCCACGCCCGGAGTTCCCCAAGAAACTCGCCAAGAACCCCGGCACCCCCGCCTACATGTCGCCCGAGCAACTCCTGCGCAAACCGGTCGACCATCGGGCCGACATCTTCGCGTTCGGAGTTGCGGCGTACGAACTCCTGACTTTTCAGAAACCGTTCCCCGGCGATTCGCCCGCCGAGGTCCTGCGCCGGCAACTCGACCGAAGCATCGACTTCACACCGCCTCGGGCCTTGAATCCCGACATTCCGATGGTTGCGGAGCGCACGATTCTGCGCTGCCTCGAGAGCGAGCCGGACAAGCGCTATCCGTTCATGAGCGTCGTGGTGCGCGATCTGCAGAGCGCTCTCTACGTCTAAACAACCTCGTTCAGACTGCCGCGCCGATAGCCCTCGAGATCGAGGGTGACGTGGGCGTAACCGAGGGCCCGCAGGGCTTGCGCCACCCGGATGTGCAGGCCGTCCGACACAAGACGCCCCAACTCGCCCGGCCCGAGTTCGATGCGAGCCATGTGCCGCACCGAACCGCCGTTTGCATCCTTCCACTCATGGTGCCGCACCCGGATGTCGTGGAAGTCCAGATCCCGCAGCACGGCCTCCGCCTGCTCGATCATCCGCAGTTTGCCCGGCGAAAGGGCCTCCCCGTAAGGGACCCGCGAACTCAAGCAGGCCATCTCCGGTTTGTCCGCCGTGGGCAAACCGAACTGAGCCGACAACGCCCGAATGTCGGCCTTGGTCAATCCTGCGTCCTTCAGAGGCGCCCGCACACCGAGTTCACTCGCCGCGCGAACCCCCGGACGATGGTCGCCGACGTCGCTGGCGTTCTCGCCATAGGCGACCACCGCAAGCCCTTCCCGCCTGGCCAATTGACACAGATCGCCCATCACAAGGTGCTTGCAGAAATAACAGCGCTCGCGCGAATTGGACAGGTAGTCCGAACTCGCGAATTCGGCGGTCTGGACCACGCGGACCGGGATGTCCAACCGGGCCGCCAACGCCAGCGCCTCATCGAGGTCGCGCCTGGGCAGACTTGGAGAATCGCAAATCGCCGCAAGCAGCGAGTCGCCCAAGACCTGCCGCGCCACGTATGCCAGAAAGACCGAGTCGACTCCACCGGAGTAGGCGACAAGGCACGAGCCATAGCCGCGCAGCACCGTCCGGAGCCCTTCGAGCTTTTCGTTCAGAGCCATGGACGCCAAAGTGGCACGCCTTCAGCCAGTTGTCGAGGACCCGACGCGCTCCGGCGCCAACGCAACGCTTGCCGTCCCGCGCCTCAGAATCAGCACGGCAGAGAATCTGTCCCGCGCGTGACCCTTGGCTTCTGGCTCGCTGTGGATTACTCTCATCGAGCGCGTGATGAACATCTTCCTCGACCGCATGAATCGACTGGACTCGACCGCTCCGCCCTCGAAGGACAGGGGCCGCACCCGCCCTGCCATCGTCAGAGCCCGCAAACCTGTGAGTCTCTCCGGACACGGGTTTTCCGCGCTGGCCCGGCTTCGGGCAACGCCGCTTCTGGTGCTGGCGATGTGTTTGTGGTGGAATGGTGCCAACGCTTTGCGAGCAGGCGTGGTCTTTGGGGAGGACACCGAGTTCCGTTATTTCAAGGGGCTCGAGGAGGCTTCGAAGCCCGACTCGACGGCCTGGCGCTCGATTGGCTTTGATGACAGCGCCTGGCTGATTGGGCGCGGCCCATTCTACTACGAAGACTCGAGCGGTTTCACCGGCAACACCCCGCTGACCGACATGCGGGGCCGGTACAGTTGCATCTACCTGCGCAAGACGTTCACCGTCCAATCTCCGGCCGCGGTCTCCGAAATGACGTTCACAATCCAGGCAGACGATGGCTGCGTCCTGTGGTTGAATGGAACAGAGATCGGACGGATCAACATGCCCGACGGCGAACCGGCATTCAACTGGCTGTCGCTTCCGGCGGCCGGCGAACCCAATGTGGCCAGCTTCACCGTCACGGACGCGCCCAGCCTCTTGAAAGCCGGCGCCAACGTCGTCGCGGTCCAGGCGTTCAACTCCGGCCTCAGCAACAGCACCGACTTCCTCATCGCCGTGGCCTGCACAAGCACTCTGGATATAACACCCCCGACATTGGCCGAGGTTGCCCCTGCACCGGGCGCCACGGTTCGGGCGCTCTCGGTCATCCAGATCTCCTTCAGCGAAAACGTCACTGGCGTCGATGCGAGCGATCTCTTGATCAACGGTGCGCCCGCCGCATCGCTCACCGCCTATTCCCCGCGCGATTACGCCTTCGTCTTCGCGGAGCCTCCGGCGGGGCGAGTCACTGTGACGTGGGCCCCAAACGCCGGAATCGGCGATCTCGCAATCCCGCCGAACCTCTTCCAGGGAGGAAGCTGGGACTACATCGTCGATCCGACCGTTCCGGCAGCGAACATCATCATTTCCGAATTCCTTGCCGACAATGGAAACGGAATTCGGGATGATTTCGGCAATCGATCGGACTGGATCGAGTTGCTGAATCGTGGCGGCGAGGCGGCAAGCTTGCTCGGCTGGTCGCTGACCGACGACCGGGGCAATCCAGCCAAGTGGCGTTTCCCGGACATCACGATCGGACCCAACAGCTACCTCTTGGTCTGGGCGTCCGGTCGGGCCTTGGCCGATCCTTTGGCCGCGTTGCACACAAACTTCCGCCTCTCGAACGAGGGTGATTACCTCGGACTGGCGGACCCCGAGGGCCGGATCGTGTCCGAGTTCGCGCCGGTCTATCCCCCGCAGCGGAAGGACATCTCGTTTGGACGCGACCGGACGAGTCCGGAACTCACGGGTTATTTCACCACGCCGACGCCGGGGGCAGGAAATGCGTTGACGGGGCCGGGCTTTGCGCCGGACCCGGTCCTCTCGATCAAGGGTGGCGTCTATGCCGCGTCCAGCCTGACGCTGAGCATGAGCGCGCCCTCGGGCACGATTCGCTACACGCTCGACGGCTCGACGCCCTCGGGCTCCTCGACGGCGTACACGGCGCCCATCAACATCAGTGCAAGCACCATCGTCCAGGCCCGGGTCTTCCAAGCCGGTTTGTTGCCGAGCTCGATCGTCGTCGAGACTTACAACCTGCTCGGAGTCGGAGTGGCGAACTTCAGCTCGAACCTGCCGCTGCTAATCATCAACACCGCGGGTCGTGGTATCTCTCAAGACTCCCGCGTGCCGGCCTTCGTCACTGCGATCGACACGTACCGCGGGCGGGCGGCGCTTCGGGCGCCCCCTACCTTTCAGGGCAAGGCCCAGATTGAGATTCGCGGTCAATCCTCGGCCGGTTTTCCGAAGAAGGCCTACAATCTCGAACTCAACGATGCCGTCGGCAACGACCTCGAAGTGCCCCTGCTGGGCCTGCCCAAGGAATCGGATTGGGTGCTTTACGCTCCATACACGGACAAACCCTTCCTCCAGAACTTCCTCGCCTTCGAATTACACGAGAAGATGGGCCACTACGCCCCGCGCCGACGGTTCGTCGAGGTCTTCGTCGACACCTCGGGCGGTCGACTCGACTACCCGCGCGACTACGCGGGCATCTACATTCTGCTCGAGAAGATCAAGGTGGACGCCAACCGGGTCGACATCGCCCGCCTGACTCCCCAGCACAACGCCGAACCCGAGATCACTGGCGGCTACATCGTTAAGAAGGACAAAGACAGCCCAGGCGACCTCAACTTCAGCACGTCGGGAGGAGGGAGCTTCGGCGGCCAGGCCCTCAAGTACCATGAGCCCAAGCCGCGCGAGATCACTATCGCCCAGAGAAACTGGATTCGGAACTATCTCAATCAATTCGAACGTGCGATGTACGCGGCCAACTGGCTGGGCGCCACCGGCACGAACCACTATTCGCACTACATCGACGTCGATTCGTTCGTGGACAACCACTGGATCGTCGAGTTCGCCAAGCAGATCGACGGCTATCGCCTGAGCAACTACATGAGCAAGGATCGGGGCGGCAAGCTCCGCATGGACCCGATCTGGGACTGGAACCTGAGCTTCGGCAACGCCGATTACCTCGAAGGCTGGCTCACCAACGGCTGGTATTACACCCAAATCGACGCCAACGCCCACATCTGGCTGCGACGCCTGATGTGCGGCACTACATCCTCGTCCGGAACAACCGGCGATCCCGATTTCAACCAGAGGATCGCCGACCGCTGGAGCGTGCTGCGCACCAATATCTTCGCCTCCTCGAATGTCCTCGCCCGCATCGACGAATTGGCCGCGTCGCTCAACGAAGCCCAGGTCCGCGACTTCCAGAAATGGCCGCGCCTTGGCGCCTACGTCTGGCCCAACCCGTCCATGTATGTCACCCCCACCACGTACGCCGGCATCATCGCCAACCTCAAGTCCTGGGTCCACGGCCGCTACCACTGGATTGATAGCCAATTCGTCAAAGCGCCTGAACTGAGCCGCGGCGACTGCGCCGTCTCACCCGGATTCGTCCTCACCACCTCCGGCCCGGCCGGGACTGTCTACTACACCCTGGACGGCTCCGACCCGCGGGCCAAGGGAGGCGGCATCGCGCCCGGGGCGCGGGCATACGCGTCCGGCATCCCGATCCAGACCAACAGCCGCGTGGTGGCCCGCGTGCGCAGCGGCAACCGATGGAGCGGCCCCGCGGCGGCCACCTTCCTCGTCGAGACCCCCCCGCTCGTGATCACGGAACTCATGTACGCCCCCGCCGCTCCCGATCCGAAGAACGGCGACGAGCCGGGCGATCTCGAATTCGTCGAACTGAAGAACATCGGCACTGCGCCCCTGGACTTGCGCGGCTTCGAGTTCACACATGGCATCCAGTTCTCGTTCTCGTCCGGGCAGGCCGTCTCGCTCGCCCCCGGGCAAACGGTCGTGGTGGTGAAGAACGCCGCCGCATTTGCCCGCCGCTACCCCCATGTTCAAAACGTCGCCGGAGAATACCGGGGGTCCCTGGCCAACGAAGGCGAACGGGTGCGCCTGGTCGGTCCCATGCTCGAAGAGGTGCACGACTTCCGGTATGAACCCGATTGGTATCCCGCCACCGATGGACTCGGATTCGCGCTGGTCGTCGCGGACGAACACCAGCCGCGTTCGGCCTGGAACCGGCGTGAAGGCTGGCGCGTCGGCACTGCCTTCCTCGGCACGCCTGGACAGCTCGAACCCGACGCGCCCGACATCCCCGCAGTGCGCGTCAACGAAGCGCTCACCCGCGCTCAATCCCCGCTGCTGCGATCGATCGAACTGCACAATCCGACCAGCGCGGCGGTCGACGTGGGCGGCTGGTTCTTGTCGGACGACCCGGATACGCCCAAGTACCGCATCCCCTCGCCCACCCTGATTCCGGCAGGCGGCTTCCTGGTTTTCACCGAGCGCGATTTCAATCCCAACCCTGGAGTGCCCCCCAGCTTCAATCTCGGCGCTGCCGGCGACGATGTGTACCTGTTTTCCGCCGACGCCACTGGCCGGCTCACCGGCTACCGGCACGGCTTCAAGTTCGGCCCGGCCCTCGCAGGGGTTTCGTTCGGACGCCACGTCACCAGCGACGGACTCGAACACTTTGTCGCCCAAACGACCTGCACTCTGGGCAATCCCAATGGCCCCCCGCGCATCGGACCGGTCGTCATCAGCGAGATCATGTACCATCCGCCCGATGTCGTGACCAACAACGCCGCCTGGAACAACACCGAGGACGAGTACATCGAGTTGTGCAACGTGACCACGTCGGCCGTCGCCCTCCACGATCCCGCCGCCCCCACCAACACCTGGCGGTTGCGGAACGCTGTTCAATACGCCTTCCCGTCAAGTGAATACCTGGCGCCCGGCGAACGAATCCTGGTTGTCAGTTTCGATCCGTCTCTTCCGGCTTCTGCCACCGCCTTTCGGACCCGCTACAACCTCGATGCCGCCACACGCCTCTTTGGGCCATACCGGGGCCAATTGGCAAACGACGGCGACAGCGTCGAATTGCTGCAAGCCGACGGCCAGCGCGAATCCGACACCGAGTATGCGGCGAGATTCGTCCTGGCGGATCGGGTCGCCTACCGCGATACATCGCCATGGCCCGAGGCGGCCGATGGACTCGCCTTCTCGCTCCAACGACTCGTCGAGACCGAATTCGGAAACGATCCGGCCAATTGGACGGCCGCGGCCCCATCGCCCGGCGAGGCTTACGTGGCCGCCGCGCCACCCGTGATCACCCGCCAACCGCTGAGCCAAACCGCCGCCGCCGGATCTCAGATCACTCTTCGTGTCGAGGCAAGCGGCTCCGGTCCCCTGTCGTACCAGTGGCGATTGAATGGCAAGAACCTCGCCGGCCAGGCCGACTCCCTGACCCTGACCAATCTCCATGCCTCGCACGCCGGCGAGTATCGGGTCGTGGTGTCGAGTGCCGTGGCCGCCGTCGTCAGTCAGCCCGCCACAATCCGCGTGGCGACGCCGCCGACCCTGCTTGCCTCGCCCCAATCGATCGAGGTCCTCGCCGGACAGCCCATCGAGTTGTCCGTCGTCGCAGTCAGTTCCTCGCCCTTGCGCTACCAGTGGCGGCGCGACGGCGCTCTCGTCGACGGCGCCACGGAGTCCACGCTTTCCTTCGCCTCCGCCGAGGCCCGCGACACGGGAGATTACGAAGTCATTGTTCAGAATGACACGGACACCGCCGTCAGCACGGTCGCCAGTGTGCGCGTCGTCGGCCATCCCGTCATCGTCCGCCAACCGTGGAGCGCCACTGTCATCGAGGGAGGGACCGTGACGCTGGGCATCGAGGTCAATCCCCAGGCGTCATTGCCCATCCGTTACCGCTGGATTCGGAACGGCGCCGCCGTCTTCGAACGCGCACTCGCGTCCCACGTCGACTTCCTGACCTTGACCAATGTGCGGGCCGCCGATGCCGGCACGTATTGGGTGAGCGTCAAGAATCCCGGCGCCCTCGCCTCAGGCGTCACCAGCGAAGAGGCGACGCTCCGGGTTGTCATCGCCGCCGACGCCGACCGCGACGGTCTCCCCGACGCTTACGAAATCCGCTGCAACCTCAATCCGAACGACCCGACGGACGCCGCCGCTGACACCGACGGGGACGGCGCATCCAACCGCGAAGAATACCTGGCGGGCACCGACCCGCTCGATCCCGACAGCGTGCTCAGGATTTTGAGCATCGACGCAAGCGACGGCGTGTCCGTGACGTTCCAGGGTGTGGCCAATCGCAATTACACCGTGCAATATCGCGATCGCACCACGCCCGGTTCCTGGCATACACTCGCCCTGATTCCCGCCGTTTCGGGTCTCTCGACTGCCGAGCGGTTGATCGAATTGCGCGATCCACTCGGCACATCGCCAAACCAGCGCCTGTACCGCATCGGAACCCCGGGTCTGTCCGAGCCTCGCTAATCGTCGTCGTCCTGCCCGGCAAAAACGAACGCAGCCCGCACGGGCGCGGGCATCGGTAGGTCGGGTCCGCGAATCGAACGCCAGATGACCTCGTTGAGCCGGATGTCATCGGCCGCATCTTCCTTGGTGAAATCCATGCGCGCGGATTCATCGGCGCCCCAGGCCAGCGGCGTGTTGCGCTCCTCGAGATCTACGGTCACCGGCCGATGGCGGTAAGGGCGCGTGTCGGGTCTGTCCTGGAATGAATTGTACATCGGCGTCGCGGCGGCATCGAACTGGGTCATGGGCTGCAATCCCAGGATCAATTCCATTGTCCGCAACATGCTGCACGTCGAGTACATGGTCGAGTCGACCGCTCCCCGCCGCGCATAGGGGCTGATCGCATACGCCACGGTGCGATGGGCATCGACATGGTCCGGTCCGTTCTGCGCATCGTCCTCGACGACAAAGATCGCGGTGCGGGGCCAGAATTTCGACTGGCTCACCGCCTCGACCACGCGCCCCAGAGCCAGATCGTTGTCGGCCATCATCGCTCGAGGAGTGCGTTTCCCGGCCGATGTCCCATAGGTGTGGTCGTTGGGCAAGCGCATGATCTGCAGGCGCGGCATGTTGCCCTCGCGCTCGAACCGTTGCAGTTCGCTGATGAAGCGGTCGGCGCGCCCTTGATCCAGGTAATCCATGTCCCATCCACGGAATCCGGGGTCGATGTGACCGACGAGGGCCGGGATGAGCGTTCGGGCGGGATCGCTTGGTGTGCGCCCGTTCACGACGAACTCCCCGTACGACCGGTAGCTGATGCCGGCTTCCTTCGCCCGATCCCAGAGGTAGCCGCACGAAGGCGCGGCGATGCGGAACGCGCCCTCGCTCGGGTAAGAGTACTTGCCGCGCTGGTTGTGGCCGTAGGACATGGGCCAGGTCTTCTCGACGTAATCGGTCGCGTAGGCCCCCATGCTCCATTCATGACCGTCGGCGCTGACCTCGCTGTCGACGTAGAAGTTGTCGAGGAGGACGAATTCCCGGGCAAGCTGATGGTGGTTGGGGGTCACGCTCTCCGGAAACAGACACAGACTGCGATCGCCGTTGCCTTCGGGCAAATCGCCAAGGACCTGGTCGTAGGTCCGATTCTCCTTGAGAATGTAAATGCAGTACTTGATCGGACTGGGATCGCCGACCCGGCTCGGGATGGGATGCCCCTGCGCGGGCCGCGCCTTGACCCGGGCATCGGGCTCGAGCGGACTGCACCGATAGGCCTGAGCCGTCCAGTTCTTGAGCCGCTCGACCAGCTTGCCGCGGCTTTCCGGCAGATCGATCAGGCTGAGCGTGCCCCGAAACAGGCCGCCAATGTACTCGCGGACCGTGCGCGGCGGATCGAGTTCGCCCGGCTGGGGGCCATGACGATTGGCGCGCGAGATGATTCCTTTGCCGTTGGCGACCAGCAGCCGGCGTCCGTCGGGCGTGACTCGCACGGATGTGGGATACCAGCCTACGGGAATGAAACCGAGCGATCGGCTCCGACCCGGCTCGCTGACGTCGAACACCGCCACGTTGTTGTTGCAGGCGTTGGCCACAAAGAGCAGCGCCCCGTCGGGCGTCAGCGCCAGACTGTTGGGCGTCGATCCGGGAGGCGACTGAGGATACAGCGACGAGTTCAGTGTCTCGAGAGTCCGCCCCGTCTCCGCATCGAGAACGCTCACGGTGTTCCGATTCGCGTTCGCGACAAACAGCACGGCTCCCGACGGCGCCAAAGCCATCTCGTTTGGATGTTCCTGCACCGGCCACAGGGCGCTCACCCGCCGCGTCCTGAGATCGAACACCGCAACGCACGCCTTCGCCCACAAGCTGACGTAAAGTCGCTGCCGCGGCTCGTCCAAAACGCAGCCGTAGGGATACGGCGAGGCCGGCTTCGTCGGATCGGACTGCGCTTCGTCGCGCTTGGTCGCGGCGGCGATATCCGGGTCGGCGGGCGGCAATGACAAATCCAGGCCGGCAGCCAACTGTTCGTCCAGGGCGAAATCGACAATCCGGTCCCCCGTGAGAGGGTCCAGACCCGTCAAACGATGACCCCAAACATTGGCCAGCCAGAGTTGCGAGCCATCCCGACTGACAGCCAGGCCGCCCGGCACGCCCCGATCGGCCACGGGCCGGACGCGCAACGGGCGGTATTCGCCGAGGTAGCCGCCCTCGAACCTAAAGGTGTGAATGACTTCGTCACTCGCGCCGCTGCAGTACAGACGGGCGCCGTCCGACGAGAACGCGAGCCCGTAAAACGCCTCGGTCACACCGATGCGCGTCACGATCTTTCCCTGGCCCAGATCGACAATCGCGATTTCATGATCGCCGTAGCCGCTGTGAAGAACCGCGGCGTGGCTCCCGCCGGGGTGGACGGCGATGTTCACCGGGAAATCGCCCAACGTCACCTGCCGCCCCACCGGGCGCAGCGACCACTGGTTGGGCAGCAGCACCGAACCGTCGGCGCGCCGCCCCGGCAAGTCGATCCGGCTCGGAGAGGGTCCATCCTGAACTCCAAGCAGCAGCGGCAAGCACACCACGGATGCAAAAAAGGCGAGGATTGAGGTTCGAGTCCGCATATTGGTGCCGTCCTTATGCCAGCCCGCAACGCCACGGTAAAGCCTCGATGCCATGTCGCCATTGTCTTTTGCGCGCGCTGGGTCCACACTCCACCCGCATGTAACCTTTTCGAGGCTGGCGGCTCTTCGGAAAGCGGCAAGTGCCAAATCGAAACTGAAGCCGAATCTGAATCTGAATCTGAATCTGAACCTGGAACTGATCTATGACCAACGTGACCGAAATCTCCTCCGCCCAATTCCCGAGCGAAGTCCTCAAGTCCACCGTCCCCGTCATGGTTGATTTCTATGCGCCGTGGTGCGGCCCCTGCAAGATGATCGCGCCTCTCCTGGACACTGTGGCCGGCGAGTTCGCCGGGCGCGTCAAGGTGGTCAAGGTGAACGTGGACGATGCGAGCGATCTCGCCAACCAATTCCACATTACCAGCGTCCCCACCCTGGTGCTCTTCAAGAACGGCCAAGTCTCCGACACCATGGTCGGCGCCCCGTCGCCCGCCGCTCTTCGAAGCAAGTTCGAAAGCGCAATCGCCGGTTGATGAGCAAGGCGCGCAAAGACGCGAGCCGCAGGGGCCCGCCACGAAAGCCGTCTGGCAAAGTCGGGCTGGCGGTGGCGGGCGTCTTCATTCTGCTCTTGGCCGGGCTGGCCTGGCATGGCGCGGCCCGGCGCTCTCCAGGCCCCTCCGGCGGCGCCCACCCAAACCAGTCCCGCGCCCAAGACCCTGCATCCGGCTCAGGGGCCAACTCGACAGAGTCGGGGCCAGACGGCGGCGCAGGGGCGGAAGCAGCCAGCCTCGTCACCCGTGGCAATGAGTTGCTTCGCCAAGGCCAATTCGCCGAGGCCGCCAAGGTCTACGAGGAGGCCAAACGCCTGACGCCCGAGGATGAGGATGTCCACTACAATCTGGGGATTGCATTCGCCCGCATGGGCCGCCAGGAAGAGGCCGTCGCATCCTACCGCCGCGCCCTGGAACTGTTCCCCCAATATGCCGAGGCGCACAACAACCTCGGCATCCTCCTGCATCGGATGGGCAAGCTCGACGAGGCCTTCGAGCATTTCCGCGCCGCGATCAAGGCCGTGCCCGATTACGCCTCCGCCTATAACAACCTCGGCAACGCGCTCCGCCAGCGGGGTCTCGTGGCCGAGGCGACCGACGCATTTCTCAAGGCCTCGCAACTCGACACCAACTACTGGCAGGCCCGCTTCAATCTAGCGAACTCCTACGCCGCTCTCGATCGGCTCGATGACGCCATTGCCGAATACGAAGCCGTCTTGCGGATCGAGCCCGATTTCGCCCCCGCTCAGCAGGCGCTCGAACAAACGCGCCTGAAGAGGGATTCGCACTCTCCCTGATCGCAATGCGGACCGTGCCCCGGCTCACGCGCCAGGAGCCGGCAGCCGTGCGCAAACGCAGTCGCGCGAAGGCTCGCACGGCAGCAAACTCCGCTCGACAAGCGCAGGCAGCGCGCGATCGAGTTCCGCCGCGAGCGAGCAACAATCCTCCAGCGAAAGCCTCAAGGGCGTCGCCGCCGCATCCAGAAACCCGCCCAGGGTCCGGCCCCCGTAGTGCAGCAACCCCTGACGCATGGGGATCGAATAGACGGAAAGCATGACACCGTAAACCAACGGATGCCAGGCCGAGGCCCGCCCCGCCCCGACCGCCTCCCAGTACCGGCGGACAAGGCGCACGTCCTTGAGAGGCTGCAACCGCCGCAATTGCGCGCGACCCACAGCCCGGCTCGCTGCGGCAAAACGGCTCAGCCGGGCGTCCTCGCCCAATTGCCGATCCAGCCGCAGAAGTTCGCGAACCTCGTTCCGGTCTGCATGCCAACGCGCCCGTTGGATCGCTGTCAATTCAACCGGACCGAGAACTTGGGTCTGGTACTCGATCAGAAACGACCGCAGCGACGCCGTGTCCTTGACCTGAGCCCGAGCGAGTCCCGCGAGAACTGCGCGCACGGCGCGAAGCCCGGGCCGACCAAGCCGCGCCACCAATGCCCGCGGGTCGCCCGGCATGGCCGGGCGAGTCTCGATCACGGATGGTCGAATCTCGAGCACGCGCTTCGCTTCAATCTCCCGGCTTGGCAGCCTCGTGCTCCAGACCGGCGACAAAGTAACCAGACCCTACTGACACCCACGCTGCCGTGCCAACTGGAAAAGAACAATACCGGCCCGAATCCCAATACAAAACTGGCAACCGGGATAGAAACCGGGCATCCCTATTAGTTGTGCGGCAGACAAGACTCTCCCACATTATCTTGTGGTTTTCAGCTTTACACGCTGGGTCATTTTCCGGTATTCCGTCCAGCGATGTACCTGAAGACACTGTCTGCCTTCGGTTTTAAGTCGTTCGCCGAGAAGACGACCTTGGTTTTTCAGCCCGGACTCACCGCGATTGTGGGTCCAAACGGCTGCGGCAAGTCGAATGTTGCGGATGCGATTCGCTGGGTATTGGGCGAGCAATCGGTCAAGGCCCTGCGCGGGGGGGAGATGACCGATGTGATCTTCAACGGCACGGACAACCGCAAACCGCTCGGGTTGGCCGAGGTGTCGCTGACGCTCGGGGGGGTGGACAAGGATCACTTAAAGGCGGCAGGCGTGGAACTGGCGTACGACGAAGTGACAGTGACTCGCCGGGTATTTCGCAATGCGGGAAGCGAGTACTTCATAAACAAGACACCATGCCGGCTCAAGGACATCCAGCAACTGTTCGCCGGCACGGGCATCGGGCGCGCCAGCTACAGCATCATGGCGCAGGGGAACATCACGCAGATACTCTCGAGCCGGCCCGAGGATCGCCGCCTGGTCTTCGAGGAGGCGGCAGGCATCACGCGTTTCAAGGCCCAGAAGCGGGAGGCGATCCGCAAGCTCGAGGGGACGGAGCAGAATCTGCTGCGCGTGGCGGATTTGATCCGCGAGGTGAAGCGACAGATCATCTCGCTCCAGCGCCAGGCCGGCAAGGCGCGGCGCTACAAACAGTACATGGCCGAGTTGCAGCATCTCGACACCCAACTGGCGCGGCATCAATACGACGTGTCGCAACTCGATATCGAGGAGGGGCGGGAGCGCATCGAGGCTCTGCGCGGCGAAATCGAGACCTGCAGCGGCGAAGTGGTGCGCGGCGAGGAAGAGGTGTCGCAATTGCGCGAGCGGCTCGCCGAGCTCGAACACGCGATCTCGTCGAGTCAACAGCGCGGGCTGGAATTGAAGGCCGAGGCGGAGCGGCACGAACATCGAATTCAGTACAACGAGGAGCGCCTGCGCGAGTTGGCCGCTCGGAACGAGAAGGCGTTGGCGGACATCGCGGAGGCGGAGGAGCGCAAGATTGCGGCGGAGCGGGCATTGGCGGAGACGGCGGAGCGGCTCGAGTCGGCAGAGGCGAAGCTGGGGGATGCGCGGCGCCAGCTCGAAGCCCGGCGCGAGGGGCTGAAGGAGCTCGAGGATGACGCACGGCTCAAGCAGGAGGCGATGCGCCAGGCCCAGAGCGATGTCTTCGATGTCGCCCAGCAACTGACCCGCGCGCGCAATGAGATCAATGCCCTCGACCTGCAAAAACAGGGCAATGTCATCCGCATCGAGAAGCTCTCCGCGGAGAAGATTCAGCTCGAAGAGGAGCGCGCCGGGCTCGCCAAGCGCCTCGAAGAGTTCGCGCGCGAATCGGAAGCCGAACAGGTTGCGCTCCAGACACGCCGATCGAGTTTCCAGGAGCGCCAGGAACGCCTGCGCACGGTGCAGCGCGAGATCGGGCAGGCGGGGCTGGACCTGGACCAACTGCAGCGCCGGCAGGCCGAGACCCACTCGCGTCTGAACGTCCTCCAACAGCTTGAATCCAGCCGCGAGGGCTTCGGCGCGGGCGCGCTCGCCGCGTTGAAGGACACCCAGCAGGTGCTCGGCTCTCTGGCCGATCGCATCCGTGTCCCGGACGAATACGTTCCGGCCATCGAGGCCGCCTTGGGATCCCAGTTGCAGATCGTGCTGACGCACTCGCCGGACGTCGCGCGCCAGATTCTGGCCGACTTGAGCGCCCATCAGAAAGGACGCGCCAGCATCGCGTCGCTCGAGCTTGCGACCGCCCGACGCGAGGCGTCGCGCGACGCCACGAGCCCGCCCATTGCCGCTGAGACTGCTCCAGAAGCAGCGGCCTGTCCTCGAGCGGAGGACCCGCTCGAAGCGCGCGGGTGCGTGGCCGCGCTCGGCGTGGTGGAAGGCGATGCCGCGGTGCTTCCCTTGCTCGAAAGCCTTCTCGGACGGACCCGGATCGCTCCCGATCTCGAGGCCGCGACGACCGCGTGGCGGGCCTGCGGCGGGCGCTTCGATTTTGTCACGCGCGCCGGAGATTTGCTGAATCGGCACGGCGTCTTCACGGGCGGTTCGAGCAACGGTTCGAGCAAAGGACCGTCCTCGATTCTGGGGCGGAAGAACCAGATTGCCGAACTCGAGCGGTCGCTGGCGGAGGTCCACGCCCGCGTGAACGATGCGAGCCGCCGCAAAGGGACGCTGCTGAGCGAGCAAACCGCGTTGCAGGCGAGCCTGCAGCAGGCCCAGTCCGAATTGCAGGCGCAGGAAGTCGCCATCGCCACGCGTCAGGGCGAGTTCAAGGCCCTGCAAAACGCCCAACGCATGCTCGAACAGAAGGTCGACACCGTCGTCTTCGAGATCCAAACCCTGGCCGGCCAGGAGCGCGAAGGCAGCGAGCGGCGCGCCAGCCTGTCCGCACAGGTGGGCGAACTCGAAGCGCGCGACCACCAGGCGCAGCGCCGGTTGACCGAACTCACAGGCGCACTCGAACAACTCCGCGTCCGGCGCGACCAGCTCAACGCCGCCGTCACCGAGGCGAAGGTGGCGGTCGCCACCGAGGAGCAGCTTGCCGCCTCGTTCCGCCAGCAGCAGGGGCCGCTCGAACAACGGATTCGCGAACTCGCACATCTGCTCGAACAGCGCCGCCAGGAAATCGCCCAGGTGCTCGACCGCCGCGGCCAGGCCCAGATGGAAATCGAGGACTCCCGCGGACGCATCGGCGCCGTCCAGCATGAGAGGGACCAGTTGGGCCTGCGGACGGCCGATTTGCTGGCCCAGCGCGACGCCCAGGCGGACGACATCGCCACGCGCGAAGAGGCCCTGCGCAACAGCCGCCGCCGCCTCACCGAGCAGCAAGAACTGCGCAGCGCGGCCGAGGTGGACCTGGCCCAGAAAGAGATGGGCCTGCGCAACATCGTCGAGCGCATCCAGGAGCGCTACCAAATCAACCTTGCCGACGTCCGCAGCGAGTGCATCACCATCACCTATGCCGCCGAAGGACCCGCCCGGGTCGAGACCCTGACTCCCGAGCAAATGGCGGCCGCGGGCGTCTCGACCGACTGGAACGCCGTGGCCGAGCAGGTCGCCGCACTCCAGGCAAAGATCGACGAGATGGGGCCGGTGAATCTGGTTGCGATCGAGGAATACGAGGAGACCGAGCAACGCCATCAATTCCTGAGTTCGCAGCACGACGATCTGATCAAGGCCAAGGAACAGCTCGTCGAGGTCATCAACCGCGTCAACACGCAGACCCGCCAGATGTTCACGGAAACCTTCCACAACATCCGCGACAACTTCCGCTCGATCTTTATCGAGATATTCGGGGGCGGCGCGGCGGATTTGAACCTGGTGGACGAGGGGGACGTTCTCGAAAGCGGCATCGAGATCATGGCGCGTCCGCCAGGCAAACAGTTGCGGAGCATCTCGCTGCTCTCCGGAGGCGAACAGACCATGACGGCCGTAGCGCTGCTCTTCGCCATCTACCAGGTCCGACCCAGCCCGTTCTGCGTCCTGGACGAACTGGACGCGCCGCTGGACGAATCGAACATCGACCGTTTCATCCGGGTGCTCCAGCGCTTTCTGCCCCACTCCCAGTTCATCGTGATCACCCACAACAAACGCACGATCGGCATGGCCGATGTCCTCTACGGCATCACCATGCAAGAACAGGGCGTCAGCAAGATCGTCAGCGTCAGGTTCCACAAGACCGATACCCCGATTGCCGACCGCGCCGCCGCTTCGATCGAAACGTCCATCGATGGCCCATCTATCGGTGTCGAGGAGGACCATGAGATCGGACTCGAGGAAACGCTCGAAGTGACAATCGCCGAGTAGCAGGAGCGCATCCACCCTCACCGCCGCATAACCGGGCCGACTCTGACTGCCATCCTGCCGCTCCACTTCATGCTTTGGCCCTGGGCCTGCAGGCCCGCTATTAGGATTGCTCTGGGGCAAGACGACGGTAGCATCCGGCGCCGTGCAAAACCGCAGCCGATTGTTGCTCCGCGTGGCGATGCTGTGCCTGTTGCTCTCGGGCATGGCGGGTCTGGTTTACGAGATTGTCTGGACCCGGTACCTCGCCCTCTTCCTGGGTCACACCAGCTATGCCGTCATCGCCGTTCTCGTGGCTTTTATGGGCGGCCTGGCCTTGGGCAACCTCTGGATCGGCGTCTGGGCCGACCGCACCCGGCGACCGCTCGCCAGCTATGCCTGGCTCGAGATTGCGATCGGGGTGTACGCGCTGATCTTCCCTATCCACTACCAGCTCTGTTACAGCGGCTTCCTCGGCCTGGCCCGCTCGCTCGATCCGGGTTCCGCCGGACTTCTGGCGCTGAAGTTCCTCTTCAGCCTGCTGGCCATCCTCATCCCAACCGTGCTGATGGGAGGAACGCTGCCTCTGCTGACTCGCCTCCTGACGCGCTCCCTGGGCGAGATGCGCGAGAAGGTCGCCGCCCTCTACTTCATCAACAGCGCAGGCGGCGTCATCGGCATCTGGCTGGCCGATTTCTGGTGGATCGGAGCGATCGGCCTCCCGGCAACGCTCATGGTCGGCGCCGTCCTCAATCTCGCCGTCGGCGGCCTTGCCCTGTTTGTCAGCGGCTACATCAAGGAGGGGCAAGCTGACCAAGACGAAGCCACGACTCGGCTAGCCGACACGCCGAGACCGGAAGCCGAGCCGGAGAGCTACGGGCCCGTGGAACTGCGCCTTGCGATCCTGGGCATCGGCCTTTCGGGCTTTGTCGCGATGCTGTACCAGGTGGCCTGGACACGCCTGCTGGCGTTGGCCATGGGTTCGAGCACGCACGCCTTCTCCCTCATGCTCATCACATTCATCACCGGGTTGACCGTGGGGGCGTGGATTGTGTATCGCTGGCGGTCGTTGCGACGGTCCCTGGCGGCGTTTGCCTGGGCCGAGTTGGCCCTGGCACTCACGGTCGGCGTTTCCCTCTTTTTCTACGAATTCCTTCCCTATTGGTTTGGCCGCCTGGCCGACCTGCTGGCCCGGCGGCCCGAGGCCTACAGCCTGTACCAGGGTCTGCAGGGACTGCTCTGTTTCGCCGTCATGTTCGTGCCGACCGTCTGTCTGGGCATGACTCTGCCCCTGGTAACGCGCGCCGCCACGCCCTCGCTCGAACGCGCTGGGCGCACCGTCGGACGCGTCTTTGCAGTCAACACAGTCGGGACCGTTCTGGGCGCGGCCCTGACCGGGCTGGTGTTGATGCCGCGTCTGGGCCTGGCTGGCACGTTCGTGCTCGGGGTGGCCGTCAACCTGCTGATCGGGCTGGTCATTGTCGTCCGCGTCGAACGCGGCGCAAAACGCCTGATCGCGATCGGGGCGTCCGGCCTCTTCGTCGTGTTCCTGGCCGCCTCGACCCCGTTCCTGGCTCGCTATTGGCAGAACGCGCTCACGCTCGGTGTGTTCCGACCCCGCGGGCTCGCCACCAACTGGCGCGATTATCACAAAGGGCTGCAGGAAGGGAAACCGCTGTTCTATCGCGACGGCGCCGGCGCCACCGTCAGCGTCCATACGGGCGAAAACCCGGAAACGGACTTCTACCTGAAGGTCAACGCCAAGACCGACGCCAGCACGCTCGGAGACATGACGACCCAACTGCTGTCCGGGCACCTGCCGCTGCTGCTCCATCCCGAATCGACGAATGTGCTCGTGATCGGCTTGGGCAGCGGCGTGACGGCCGGGGCGATCGCCGCCCATTCGAGCGTCCAGACCATCGATGTGGTCGAGATCTCGCCCGAAGTGGTCGAGGCCTCGAGGCTGTTCAACCCCTACAACCGCGATGTCTTCCGCGACCCGCGCGTGCGGCTGGTCATCGACGACGCCAAGTCCTACCTCCTGCTCAATCCGCGGCGCTACCAAACGATCATCAGCGAGCCCTCGAACCCATGGATGGCGGGCGTGGCAGGCGTCTTCACACTCGAATTCTACGAAGAGTGCCGCGCCCACCTCGACCCCGGCGGCGTCATGGTCCAGTGGGTCCAACTCTACGAATTCAGCGACACCGGACTCGAAACAGTCGTCGCCACATTCAGCCAGGTCTTCCCACATGTCAGCATCTGGCACACCGACGCCGCGGACATCCTGCTCATCGGCACCGTGGAACCGCGTTCGAGCGACCTGGCCGCCTTCGCGGCGCGCCTCGACGAACCGTCGGTGAAGGCCGATCTCGAACGCATCAAACTCACCAACATGCCGCTGCTGCTTTCGCACGAGCTGATCTCATCCGCACACGGCGCCCTGCTCCCGCCCATTGAAACACGCATTCATAGCGACTACTACCCGACGCTCGAATACCTGGCCCAACGCGATTTCTTCGTCCGCCATGGCGCAACCCGATTCCGGCAGATCGACGAGAATTTCTCGCGCCGCCCGACCACGCTGCTGGGCGACTACCTCCGCGCCAATGCGCTCACGTGGGCGGACTTCGAGGCCTTCGCCAATATCTATCTCGAAAGCGGCAAACCGTTCCTCGATATCATCACCTCCGTGCTCCTCCGCTGGCAGCAGCAGTTCCCCGAGGCCTGGGAACCGCTCGAAGTCGCCTCACGCTTCGTCTTCGTCAACGCCCCGGGCGAATTGGATGTCCTCCGGCTCGCCCCCCTCCGGGATGGGCTCATCGACAGGGCCCGCGTGAAGCCCGATCTCCTGCGGCAGTACGGTCTGGCGCTGATGCGCACCTACAGCGAACAGCGCTCCGCGTTCTATGCCCCGCCGACGGAGGAGTTGACCGCCATCCTCGATCGCCTCATCGAACTCGATCCCGACAATCAGCGCGTCTACCAGGTCTACCTGGCCGAGCTGGCCTGGGACCGCGGCGATGACGACCTCTGCCTCGACTACGGACGCCGCGCCATGACAGCCGATCTGCCCCGCGGCTCGGCGAAGTTCAAGCTCGATCCCGTGGCGCCTCTGCGCGTCGTGGCTCGCCTGGCCGATGTCATGCGCCGCCGCGGCGAACTCGTCCAGGCGGCGGAACTCTGCGAGACCGCGGTGCGCGGAGGCTATCTCACGGACAGCGCCCGGGCTGGCGCATTGATTTTTGAAGTGACCCAACGCCGCGTGCAGGCCGAGCTGAACCAACTGGCGACTCGCCGCGCCCTCTAGTCCGCATATTCCGCAGCGCGGCAAAGCCGCAACCAGAATGTGCAGCGGCTGACGGCCTTTGCGGGACGATACTTCCTTCAAAAAGAAAGAAAGTTGACAGAGAGTGGTACACCGCGATGGTGCACAGGGCACTCGGACTTCGCAAAAAGACTGCTATGCGGGCTAGGATTGCGCACGGTCCCCGCGCGCTGCGAGCGGCGCGCGCGATCCTCGTCGTCCTCTGCCTCCGCATCCTCCTCGGTTGTGTCGGCTCCGCTGAAGTGCCGCGCGAATCCGATTGGCGCATCTACAAGGCCGCCGATGGCCTCACGGAATCCATCACCACCGCGATCACCGTGACGCCCCGCGGCAATCTCTGGGTCAAGCATGGGGAGGTCGACGCCGTGAGCTTCCTCGATGGCTATGTCATCCGCCATATCCCCGCCCCCGGCGAACGCAACTACCGCATCTATGAAAGCCGCGCCGGGCGAATCTGGTCGGTCTATGCAGACGGCCTGATGGAATTCGTCAGCGACGAGTGGATTCGGCATCCGATCCCCGAAATCCGGCTCGAAGGAGAAGCCAACCTGGCCCGCTCGCTTCGCCAAGTCCCGCTCCTGCCCGCCGAACAAGACCGCGTCCTCATCCTCCTGCCCGATCGCCTGGCCGAGTATCGTGCCACGGCGCGCGAGTTGCAGGTTCTGCGCTGGGCCCGCGACACCCGCCTGGGCCGGTTCATCGACATGCTGCCCACCCAGGACGGCGCGGTCTGGATCACCGGCACCGCCGGCGCCGCGAGACTGCCGGGTCCGCTCCGCCAACTCAGCGCCCAGACACCCTGGGCCGAGCATCTGCTCCCTCCGGCCTGGCCAATCCGGGATGTCCAGCGCCCGTTCGAAGACGATGCCGGCGGCATCACGGGCCTGGGCGAATCCACAGCCCTGGCCCGACGGGTCCTGGTGCATTTCGACGGCACGAACTGGCTATGGCGGGCGTTCCCTGAAGGAAGCCTTCGCTACGCCTGGCGCGATCTCGAGCCCGGACACTTCTGGGGCCTGACCATTAACTCCCTGGTCCGACTCAGCGTGGACACTGACGCCATCGAGCGGATCGATCTCCCGCCCAATCAGTACTACGACGCCGCCGTCCAGCCGCGAGGCGTGTTCTGGCTCGCCACGCTCGATGGTCTGATGCGTTATGCCCCGCCAGCGTGGCGCGTCCCTCCCGGCGCCGCCGCATTCGATTCGATCGTCCATGCAGGCGTCGAAGACAACCAGGGACGCCTCTGGTTCGCCACCGGCTCGGGTCTGCTGGTCAACCGGGACGGCCAGTGGCAGCAATACTCCTGGCCTGAGGGCTTCGAACCCCTGTTCCGCGCACGCGACGGACTCTTCTTGGTCGGTGACAACCAGATCGCTATCGGCGTGGCCGAGCAACTCTGGATTTTCACGCCCGACACGGGCGCGATGAAGCCCATCGAGCATCCGTCCGGACGCCGCATCCGCAAGGTCCTGCGCCAATGGTCCAGCTCGACTCTCTGCCTCCAGACCGCCGAGCCGGACGCCCCTCCGACCGCATACCAGTTCGAACTGTTCGATGGACGCAGCTTCCGCGAGTGGACCGATGCGCCTGCCGCAGTCGATCTCGGGAGCGAGCTCTTCTTTCTCGCCGTCGCCCAAAACGGCGATCTATGGCTGGGCGGCAGCAGCGGCGCCGCCCTCTGGCACGACGGACGCTGGCAGCGGTTCACGTCCGCCGACGGCTACGCCGCCGAGGGCGCGCTCTGCTGGACGGAGCTGAGCGATGGGCGCATCTGGTGCGCCGGGCTGGGTCGGATAGTCGAGTTTGATGGCAAGGTCTGGACCACCGTGCTGAGCAGCCTCGACCGCGTTCACGCCATGATCCGCGCCCGCGACGGCACGGTCTGGGTCGCCACCGCCAGCAGCCTCTACCGGCAGTACAAGGAAAGCTGGGCCTGGTTGAGCCAGGATGATGGCTTGCCCGCCGATGCCTGCTTCACCCTGTTCGAAGACCGCTCGAACCGACTCTGGGTCGGAACCTCGCGCGGCATTGTCCACTACTCCCCGCGCGCCGACATCGACCCGCCTCGCACTCTCTCCGTTGTCATCGAGCAATCGGGCAATGGACGGCCCGACAGCACCATCGAGGTCCAGATCCGGGGACGCGACCGATGGCAGCAAACGCCCGACCACCGCCTCCTCTTCTCCCACAGGCTCAATGGGGGCAACTGGTCGCCGTTCGCATCCGGACCCATGATCGCCCTGCGCAACGTGCCGCCCGGCAAACACCGACTCGAAGTGCGAACCCTCGACCGGAACTGGAATTTTGAGCCCAAGCCTTTTCTCGCCGAGTTCCAGGTCGTCGTGCCCTGGTACCGGGAAGGGCGGATTCTCTTCGCCGTGGGCGTCGGGACCGTCGTGGCACTGTTCTTCGCCGCGCTCGCCGTCAACCGCCACCTCCAGCTCCGCCGCAGCTATGCCGAGGTGGAATTGAAAGTCGCGGAACGAACGCGCGAACTCGAGCAGGCCACCCAGGCGCTTGTCCATAGCCAGAAAATGAACGCCCTGGGCACCCTCGCCGCCGGGATCGCCCATGACTTCAACAACATCCTCTCGATCATTCGCGGCTCCGCCCAGATCATCGAGGTCAACCTCGACGACCGCGATAAGGTCCTCACCCGCGTCGCCCGCATCAAAACCATGGTCGATCAGGCCGGCGGCATCGTTCGCGCCATGCTCGGATTCGGACGCGTCGGCGATACCGGCCTCCACGCCTGCAAGCCCGCCGAAGTCATCGATCAAACCATCCGCCTTCTCAGCGACCGCCTCCGCCGCACCGTCCACATCGAACGCTCCGTCGCCTCAAACCTGCCTGCCATCCGCGCCGCGCGCGACTTGACGCAACAGATGCTCGTCAACCTGATCCTCAACGCCTCAGACGCCCTTCCCCCCGGCGGCGAGATTCGCATCCGGGCCCGGCCCTTGGACATGCTCCCCCACAATCCCATTCTGCCGCCCCAGCCCGCCTCCGGTTACGTCGCGATCAGCATCGAGGATAATGGCCAGGGGATTCCAAGCGACGTTCTGTCCCGCATCTTCGAACCGTTCTTCACAACCAAGGCCTTTTCATCCCGCCGCGGCACGGGCCTAGGACTCTACATGGTCTACGAGTTCGCCAGGGAAATGGGACACGGTCTGATCGTCACTTCCGAAGCCGGACGCGGCAGCCAGTTCACCATCATCGCCCCGATCGCCGACAATCCGGACGCCACGCCCGTTCCTTAGGGTCTGTGCAAAAATGGGAACAATGTGTTGCAGTTCTCGATCTGTCGAACCTGGCGTGTGACTGATCTGTTTGTCCATCCGTGTTTGTCCGGAAAAGCGCCTGAGACTCTCTCTACCTGGACAACACGCCGGCCGGGCCTGGAGCGCAGGCGCGCAACAAACAGGGCCAGTTCATGAGATGGCGCCGCGCAACCGCTGCAGGCCGCTCACTACGGGTTGAGTTCGCGCCCCCGATCGCGTACAATCACCCGGAAATTGGACCACACAACCGATCGCTGCATATGAGCTCAAACCCGACGCCCCCTGCCGGTGCGCCACCCGGCAACGCAACTGCCGCACCCGGTCCCGCCACCGTGGAACTGGCCCTCGAACTCCGGCAAATCCTCGTGCCGCTGGATTTCTCGGCGCACGCGATGAAAGCCCTCCATTACGCAACCGGTTTTGCCCGACTCTCCGGCGCCAAACTCATTCTGCTGCATGTCACCGAACCGATCGTCTATCCGTCCGACTTCGGTTACGTCCCCCTTCCCCCGAACACGCTCGAAGAGAACTTCCAGCGCGATGCGCGGGATCGTCTCGAGGCCGTGGCTGCCGAGCAAGTCAAGGCCGGTGTGACCTGCGAGGTCGCTCTGCGCCTGGGCAAACCCTACCATGAAATCGCCGCCGCGGCCCGCGAGCACCAGGTCGATCTGGTCGTGATCACCACCCACGGCTACACCGGCCTGACCCATGTCCTTCTGGGCAGCACCGCGGAACGAGTCGTCCGCCATGCCCCCTGCCCTGTCCTGGTCGTTCGCTATCAGGAAACCGAGTCCGCCCCCGCTAAAACCGAAAACGCCCCGGCGGCTGGATAGAGAATTTTCTTGAACGGGGATTGGTGCCGGCGGAGGGGGTCGAACCCACACACTCTTTCGAGTACCAGATTTTGAGTCTAGCGCGTCTGCCGATTCCGCCACGCCGGCCACCGTTCACGCGATGCTGAGATGATTCAGCAGAAGGCAGCATTATCACCGGTTTACCCCCGACGGCAAGCCCATTCGCCTGAGCCGATTTGCTGAGGACCAACGAAACCAGCGAGCCAAAGCCCTCCAGCCCTCATGGTTCACGGCTTCGAGTCTCCGTCATCGCGGTGGTCACGACTCCATGATCCATGCGGGCCAGTTGCAGTCGCGTCCTCAGGCCATTGCCCACTGCTCGCGCAGGAGCTTCACCATGTTGCGAATCAGCCTGATCTTTTCCTCCTGCGGAATCTCCTTCTTCGCATCCGCCGGATTCTTGGGCCAGCCGCCCTCGAAACTGACGGCGCCGCGGTAGCCAAGGAGCTTGAGCCCCTTGAACCCGTCCACGTACTGATCCGCCTCGGGATGAACGCCGGGGATGATGCGCTCCTTGAGGCCGGCGATATGGACATGCGTCAGCAGACTTCCCGCGCAGATGAACGCCCCCATGAAACTCGTTTCCTCGAGTGCCATGTGCCAGAAGTCGCCCATCACGCTCGCGCCAGGGCCGATGTCGGCCGCGATCCGCGCCCCGTCCGCCACCTGCCGCAGAAAAGGCGTCTCGTGGCGACGGAGCGGTTCGAGAACGATCGATGTGCCGTGCTTGGCCGCATGTTGGGCGAGGCGTTTCCCGGTATTCTCGACGAAATCCTTCCGCAGTTCCTTGGCGCTCAGGCGCCCCGGCTCGCTGAGCTTGTCGCGCGCGGGACAGATGATCAGGCCGACCGACTTCATCTTGCCCAACGCCTCGATCACCGGCAGGAACTTCTGCACCTCGGCCTCGCGCTTTTCCACCTCGGCATACGAGAAATCGCTCGGACCGCACGCCGTGGACAGGAACAGCTTGCGCCCTTTGAGCGCCTCGATCATCGCCTCGCCATTTTTGATCGGCCAGTCGCCGGACGGAATCTCGACGGCGGCAAACCCGTTCGCTTCGAGGAAATCGAGCTTCTCGTTCATCTCGTTCCCGGGAATCGCCCACCACTGGAGGCAGAGATTCAACTCGGCCGGCCTCTCCGGCGGGGTCAGCTTGGGCATCCAACTGTCTCGAGCCGCTTGCCCCTGTGCCGCCACACGCTGCGCGCCGCACACTGTGGCCACTCCGGCGAGAGCCGAAGCCGTGAGGAAATCGCGTCGTTTCATAATGCATTCTCCCGATTCAACCGCATGAACCGGACGCTCGTCCGGCCCCAGAACCGGCATCGGCGCATCCATGCGCCCGATGACACGGCTCGAATAGACTAACCAGAACCCGGACAGTCTCGCTTAGGGCCCGCGCGAGAATCAATTCCCATTTTGCGCGACGCGGGATGAGTCGTCGCTGCTTCTGTGTGGAGCCCCACACCGATTCAGGGCGTAACACAGATTGGCACCAACGCCGATGAAGCCGGCTCAGGCACGTCGGGCCCATGATGTCCGATGGCCAACGGAGACATCAGAACTTCCAACCATCAACCACGCGGGACTGGCCAGAGTCTGAGGGCTGTGGAAGGATGGCGGGCGCCGTGCAGCGAAACCGCAACGAAAACCGCGAAACCCTCGAAAACACAACGCCATGAACAATCGATCTCGGCAGTCTCGCCTCCTCGGACTCTCCCTCGGACTCCTGGCTCTGCTTGCCGTATCGAGCATCGGCGCGGCGGCTCCGGACTGGCTTATCGACCCGTCTCCGTTCAAGGCGCGGGTCGCAGTCAGCGCGGACGGACGCGATGTGGCGCTCGAGAAATTAAGACCTGTCACTTTCTCTATCCCACGACATTCACCTTCAAATCCCGCATCGTCGCCAACTCCCCCAACGCTCCCAAGCCCCGCATCGGTCGCGCCCCGTCACGCCGCCTCGCCCCAAACCGATCCCGGAACTCCCGGAATACCTCGTTCACGTAGTTCCGCGACCCCAGCACCACTCCGTCGCTGAAATACCTCACCCGCAGCCGCAACACCTGGCCCAGCTTCAACTGCCCCTTCCTCTTCAACTCACGCCGGATTTCCTCCGCTTCCAGCACCACCTTGCCCGCACTCCCGGCACTGCCGCTGCTCACCAAAAGCACCTGCCGATATTCCCTCCCCACCCTCTCCCAATCCCGCCACCCATAGATGCTCCCCAACCCCTTGCGCGCCAATCCATTCCCCCCAACTGCCTCCGCGTACCCGCACCACCGGTACTCCTTGGGATCCTTCACCAGCCCTCCTCGCACACCATTCAAGTCCACGTACGCCGCCACAGCCTGCACCGCGCTGGGTTGATCCTCCACCAACACGCTCTTGAACCGCTCCGCCCACAGCGTCCCGTACCGGTTCTGTTGCCGGTTGTACCACTTGCTGAACCGCTGCTTGAGTTCCTTCATGAACGCCGACACATCCCCCATCCGCTCCCGCAACCCCTCCCGCAAATCCTCGGGCAGCGCTCCCTGCTCCTCCAACGCCTTGCGCAGCGTTTGCACGTAGAGGCTCTTCTTGCCGTAGAACTTGAGCGCCCGATCCACCAGTTGCGCGTCGCTGGCCCTGTTCTGGGCCCCTATGCGCACCAACAGATGGATATGGTTGGACATCAGGCAGTAGGTGATGATCTCCACCCCGCTGAAAGCCGCCTGTTGCCAGAGCATCTCTCGCAGCTTCTCCTTCTCCAGCGGCCCCAAAAGCCTCTGCCCGCCCACCACACGCGACATGCAGTGATACACCGCCCCACGCCCGCTGATCTTGATCCGCGCCATCCGCATAGGAGACCTTTCGTTCAACTCACTCCACCACCACTGCCCTTGCCGCAGACACATGTACGCCAAAACAGAAGGCGTGTCAATAATTATGAACCTGTCACGTTATATAACTCCAACCTCCAAAAACTACAATCTCAACTGCAACCTCTCGGCCCTGCGCATCTGTCTGATCGCGCTCAAGGCGGACCTTCACCCCGAGGCTTCTTGGCCCGCCCTGCAGGAGCGCTGCCAGAACAATCCCCAAATCCCTTTCCAGATACTCGTCAAGCACCGCCCCAAATGAAAAGACCGTGGGGATGAGTCGTCGCTGCTTCTGTGTGGAGCCCCACACCGATTCAGGGCGTAACACAGATTGGCGCCAATGCCGATGGAGCCGGCTCAGGCACGCCGGGCCCATGATGTCCGATGGTCAACGGAGACATCAGAACTTCCAACCATCAACCACGCGGGACTGGCCAGAGTCTGAGGGCTGTGGAAGGATGGCGGGCGCCGTGCAGCGAAACCGCAACGAAAACCGCGAAATCCTCGAAAACACAACGCCATGAACAATCGATCTCGGCAGTCTCGCCTCCTCGGACTCTCCCTCGGACTCCTGGCTCTGCTTGCCGTGTCGAGCATCGGCGCGGCGGCTCCGGACTGGCTTATCGACCCGTCTCCGTTCAAGGCGCGGGTCGCAGTCAGCGCGGACGGACGCGATGTGGCGCTCGAGAACGGCCTGGTGCGGCGAGTCGTTCGGCTCGTACCTAATGCGGCAACCATCGCCTACGACAATCTGATCACAGGCGAGAGCATGATTCGGTCGGTGCGCCCCGAGGCACAGGTCGAGATCGACGGGGCGGCTTACGACGTCGGAGGCCTCACCGGTCAGCCGGTGCACAACTACCTGGACGCCGCCTGGGTAGAAAGGCTCGAAGCGCAGCCAGGGGCGTTTCGCTTCACACGCTTCTCGACCGGGCAAACCAAGGAACGTTTTCCGTGGAAAAAACGGCTCGAATGGATGCCCCAGGACCTGCCCTGGCCCGCCCCCGGCGTCTCTCTGACGCTCGAATTCACCGCGCCAAACAATTTCGCTTTGGCGATCGATGTGCATTACGAGCTGTTCGACGGCCTCCCGCTCCTGAGCAAGTGGATCGTCGTCCGGAATGCCTCGGACAAACCGGTCCGCCTGAACCGGTTCATCAGCGAAATCCTCGCGGCGGTCGAGTCCGAGTCGATAGTGGACGATTCGTCGACCTGGCAGTTGCCCCATCTGCTGGTCGAAACGGACTACACGTTTGGCGGCATGTCCGGGCCGAACCACAGCGCCGGCGTGTTCTGGGTGCCGGACCCGCTCTACAGTTCGCAGGTGAATTACAATCGGCTGACGCCCTGTCTTCTCGAATGCCGTCCCCCGCTGGGGCCGGACCAGGTGATTGCGCCCGGCTCGAGCTTCGAGAGCTTCCGCGCGTTCGAACTGGCGCAGGACACCACAGAGCGCGAGCGCAAAACACTCGCGGTGCGCCGCATGTACCGCGCCGTCGCGCCGTGGGTGACCGAGAACCCGGTGCTCATGCACATCCGCAGCGCGCAACCCGACGCCGTCAAGCTGGCCATCGACCAGTGCGCCGAGGTCGGATTCGAGCTGGCGGTGCTCACATTCGGAAGCGGTTTCAACTTCGAGAGTCGCGACCCGAATTACCAGGCCCAGATCAAGGAACTCGTCGATTACGGGCGGGCCAGGGGCGTTGCGCTGGGCGGCTACTCGCTGCTGGCCAGCCGGGGCGCGGAGACGAACGCCGACAACACGCAGAGCGTCCCGGCGCGATACGGCGTGATGCCCTGTCTGGGCGCGACCTGGGGCAGCAATTACCTGGCGCAGTTGCAGCACTTCATGCGGTTTGCCGGTCTGGGCGTCCTCGAACACGACGGTTCCTATCCGGGCGACCAGTGCGCCAGCACGAATCATCCCTTCCACCGCGGGCTGGCCGATTCGCAATGGGTGCAGTGGAAGGCTATCACCGGCCTTTACCAATGGTGCCGTTCGCAGGGCGTCTACCTGAACATCCCGGACTGGTACTTCCTCAATGGCGGATCGAAGACCGGCATGGGCTATCGCGAAGTCAACTGGTCGCTGCCGCGCGCCTACCAGGAAATCATCGAGCGACAGAACATCTTCGACGGCACCTGGGACAAGACCCCGAGCATGGGCTGGATGTTCGTGCCGCTCACGGAGTATCACGGCGGCGGCGCCGAGGCCACAATCGAGCCGCTCAAAGATCACCTCGAACATTACGAGCAGCGCCTGGCCAACCTCTTCGGCGCCGGCGTCATCGCCTGCTACCGCGGCCCGCGGCTCTATGACACCGACGAGACCAAGGCGGTGGTGAAACGGTGGGTCGATTTCTACAAACGCCATCGCCCGATCCTGAACTCGGATATCATTCATCTCCGCAGGGCCGATGGACGGGATATCGATTACATCCTCCATGTTAACCCGGCTTTGAAGGAGAAAGGGCTCCTGATGGTGTACAACCCCCTCGACCGAGTCGTGTCGAGGACGCTCACCATCCCGCTTTATTACACCGGCCTCACGGATCGGGCCGCCGTGCGTGAGCAGGACAATCCTGCCCGAACATTCGCCTTGGACCGTCAATACGCGATCGCCCTGCCGGTTCAAGTGCCGGCCCGCGGCATCACCTGGTTTGTCATCGAGTAGGTCGCAACCATGAGATAGTGTCTTCCGTCAGAGGTCGATGCGCAGGCTGACAATGGTTGATTGATAGTCGAATGGTTGGAGGGATTGCCACAACATCGTTATCAGCCTGATCCACCAGACCAACTACCTTATCGATCAACAGATTCGCCGGCTCGAATAGGATTTTCTCCAGGAGGGCGGCCTGCGCGAGCGCATGAACCGTGCGCGCCTCGCCGCCCGCGCCGCCAAGGCCACCAAGCCCCATGAAGAACCCATATTCTAGCCCCGCCTCGCTTGCGATCCGAACAATCACGGGCCTGCGGCTGGCGTCGTCTGGTCATCGTCAGCGACCCCACCGGCCTCCAGGTCCGCGGCGTCAGTGCATTTCATTACGGATCGGGCGCAGAGGGTGACCAGGAACGAGTTCATCTCCGGCTCCGCCTCGCTCTCGATGTAATGAATGGCCGTGGTCGCGCACAGGATGGCGGTCTTGTCTCCCGCAGCGACAAGTTCCCTGCGATACGCCTTCAACTCGGCAACCAGTCGCAAAATCCGCTCGGGCGTGAAGATGCCTTTGGTCATCTCCCGCATGGCCGGTAGATAGAACTGGTCAAAGGCCCGGTTCTCCTGGGCCTTCGAGGGCTTGACTCCGGGCCGCAGGACCCCGGTTTCCTCCACAATGGGTTGGAGCCTCTCGAGAAGGAGCGCTACCCAGGGACGAATCTCTTCGGTGCCCAGGAGGAGGCGGGCCGAATCCTCGCGGTCAAGAAGGTCAACCGCCCTGCGGACCATGAGCTGAGCAGTGTCCGCAGAATCCGCCTGCAACTCCGGATGGGCATCGAGCAGGCATTGCCAGCGCGCGGCGCTCTCGGGATCGGCCAGCGCCTTGTCCAGCCAGCGCTCGACCTCTTCCGGGTCCGCCTCCGGGTCAAGGTTGAAACCTACCTCCTTGAGCAGCGCGTTCCTAGCTGCCTCTTGCGCGGCAGCCCATGCCTCCAAACCGTAGAGGAACATGCGGCCCAGAAAGGGGTTTGCGTCATCCGTTTCCTCGGCGGTCATCAGGGCGCAGGCCTCGATCATGAGCGCATCCACGTAGCGGCCCTGCTGGACGTATCTTGGCAGGAGCAAGAGCAAGCTCATAGCGATCTCGTTGCGACGCTCCTTGGTGGCCAGGAACAGCAGCGCTTTGCGCATCAGCTTGCCCGTCTTTCTCGAGGCGCTGTCGAGTGTCGGAACCCCCACCTCGGCGAACGCCCTCCTCAAATCCGCGTCTGTGAACCGTAAAGGGGCGAACGCGGCATCGGCGAAAACCGCCTCGGATTGGCGCTCATACGCCGCCGGGTCGTTGCAGAGCCTCTCGAACTCGTCGCGGTACGGCTCCAGCTTCCTCGATGCGGCTTCGATCTCTTCTTGGTGAGCCAGATAATTGAGCAGAGTCTTGTTTTCCTCGAACGTGCGACGCAGCTCCGGATCGCGCTTGAACAGTCCCAACCTGCTCGCCGTCTTGAAAGTCTGCGCAAACTCCTTCATCACCCCGAAGGCCTCGCCCCAATCCGGAAGCGCCTCAGGAGTATCGTCCGCCATGGGCACCGCTCCGTCGGACCCTCGAGTCTCTTCCGCCCCCAGACGAAGCGACTCGGCCGCGCTCGACCGGGCGCCCGTCGAATCGAGGTCCTCCCGTTCGTCAATCGGCAAATGGCAGCGCTTGTATTTCTTTCCGCTCCCGCAATAGCAAGGATCGTTGCGTCCTGGTTTTATGCTCATGGTTCAGCTTGCGCGCCGTCACGCCTCGTACGGCGGGGCGAAGGCGGTCGGTTTGTTGTCGAAGTTTGTCGTGGTCTTGTAGGGCTCGCTCTCGCCCCCTTTTACGAAAGGCAGCAGACGGTCGCGGAGCGCCTGCATTTCGCCACTGCTCAACTGCTCGAGCGCGCGGACGGCTTCCAGCGCCGTTCGGAGCCGCTCCTCGGTCTCGCATTCCGTGATGCTGACCGACACCGGCAGGCTCATGGCGTAGTGGAGGCATTCGGTCGATGTGACGACACCGGTCTTGGGCGCGTTCTGGAATGCCATCGGTTTCATCCCCTCGATGCCGAGATTGCGTTTGACGGCCTCGGGCAGGACCAGATGCTCGAAGCTGCGGAAGTGCGGGTCCAGCGCATTGAGCGGCATTTGCAGGGCGTCCCAGGCGTAGGGCTTGGCGAGCATCGCCAAGTGATACTCCGGATTCTTGTGGCCAGTGAACCCAATGAACCGGCCCTTGCCCTGTTTCCGGGCCAATTCAGCCGCCTCGATCGCGCCGTGTTTCTCGAAAATCCAGTCTGGATGCTCGACCCGCTCGATCGAATGGAATGCCGGAGATGCAGGCACGGGCTCTCTTTGACACGGAGCGCCGCCCGAGGAAAGCCAAATCCGAATCTCCCGCAAACCGACGAGCGAGCCAACAAGCCAGCTTGAAATTGCGATTCTGCTAGCCCGGAAACCCATGGATGGGAGGGTTCATAGCCGTGTTTCGGACGCATCATCAAGCAAGGGGCGGTTCGGAACAAGGTTCGAATGAACAGGAGCGCTTTCGTTCAGGGCCAATGCATGAAGTGGAGCGATGCCGGAGGGAATCGTCCGGCGTCAGAGTGTTCCGTTCAAAACTCGAACTCGTACAGTGTGAGGCTGAACGGCGCGAATTGAAGCACGGGGCTACCCTCGCCAATCTCGACTGGGCGGGTCGAGACGCTCACCCGCTCCGGTTCATCGCGCGAGTTCAGGACCTCGGCTGTCGCGGCGCTTTGAGTGTCGCGGAGCACGTAGGCGTTCCCGCTCGTCACGGGCCCGACGAACCCGGCCAGTGCGGCTTGCACATCGATCGTCCGTCCGGTCGAGTTGACGCCGTACACCCGGAGGGTCCGGCCATCGGAGCTGACCGTGGCGCTCAGGTCCGGCTCATGGAGGTTCCAGGGCAGGTCTGAAGCCGCATCCTGCGTCCGCCGTTCGACGCGCAGCGGGTAGGTTCCAGCCGCCCGCGCGTAGAGGCATTGCGCGTGGTACGTTGGCGCGCAATACAACCAGCCCGGGCCGGTGAGAATCACGCCCGACCCGAACGAATCGATCAGGTTCGACCTCACGGCGATCTCGACCGAATCCGCATGCCGATGCATGAGGTTGTGGTAGCGGGAACAGCTCAGGGCGTTCTGCAAGGTCTGCAGGCTCGCCCGGCCAAGATTCCAGTCCGCCGCAGTCGTGTTCCACTCGGTCACAGCGATGCGCACGGGCCTGTTGCCGGCGAACTGTCGGATTTGCTGCTCGAGGAAATCGAAGTTCTCAGCCATCGCAACCAGATCGGCACAACCGTAATGATGCGGACACAGATAATCCAGATAGCCGCCCGAGGAGCGCAGCGTGTCAGCGGACGGAAACGATGAGAGCACCCGGATGGACGGATCGGCTTGGCGCATCGCCTCCGCAAAGGCGCGGACGGCCCCGTCGTATTCCGGGCCGCCGACCTCGTTGCCAATTTGCCAGTACCGCACGCCATACGGTTCGGCATGGCCGTTCCGGACACGGCGTTGTCCCCAAGGCGTGTCGGCTGCCCCATTGAAGTACTCGACCTGCGCCGCGGCGTCAGCCGGTTTCCGGCCCGTCCATCGCACGCAGATCAGCGGTTCGGCGTCAACCTCGCGACAGAACTGCACGAACTCCTCGACGCCCACGAAGTTCTCCTCGATGCCGCCCCAATAGGTCTGGACAAACGGCGCGCGCTCATCCGACGGCCCGAGACACTGATCCCATTCGTAGGTTTCGATGGCTGAACCGCCAAATCGAATCACTCCCGGACGCAGTCGTCGGACCGCCTCGACCACGTCGACCCGCCACAAGCCCAGGACCGCGTCCTCACCGATCAGGCTGACGCGGTCGAGCCAGACCGTGCCGGGCCCTTCGGCATCGAGGGTGAGCGTCGCGTTGTCGAGCGATTGCGTAGCCCGGAGCGTGGCGGAGGCCGCTTGCCAGGATGAAGTCGCTTCGCCGACCAGGACCGGCTCGGACACAAGGCCGCCACCACCGTGGAGCACAGCTCGAACCTTCACGGGCTCAGAACTTCGGTGGTGCAGGCGCAGACGATAGGACAGACCCGCTTTCACGCAATAACCGTCCTGCGAAATGCCGGCGCGGGCGCCGGGTTGGGTCAACTCGATGCGCAGGCTGCGCCGCCCGTTGTATGCGTTGTTTGTGTCCAGTGTGTACCGAGCGCAATGCACCGCCCCGTCCGGGTACCACGGGCGGTGCGGACGATCGGTCTCCCTCCTGAAAGCGACTTTCCAGGGAGGATCCTCCTCGAAGCTGGTGTTGGCGACCTGCTGGGCGAGCATGCTCGGGATCAAATTGCAGAGCGGCTCGATGAACTGACCGCCCTGTTTCGCATCGATGGGAACGCGGCTGAGCCGCTCGTTGACGATGCGGACCGTCTCCCGTCCGGTAGTGGCGGTGGATTCCAGGAGCGGATCGGACCCCGCGCCGGCCAAAGCCGGGCGACTATCGGCGGCATCACGCCCGGCAGAACCCATGACGGGGGCATCCAAGGCACCGCAGGCAACGAGAAGGGTTACGGAGACCAAACAAGGCTTTATGCGCTCTGGCATCCAGGCGAGACGTACACTCATCGACCCTTCATCCCAATCCCAAGCCGGCTTGTCAAATTGTTTGCTGTGCACCGGTTGGCACAGTTCGGTCATCTTCTCGCTTGCAGCAATATGGCTTAGGGTCTGGTCGGCTGGATACCCTACACAGACCTCGCACCCCGGCCCTCTCCCATCCGACCTGCCTGCCGAAGCCTGGGCGCAGGCAGGTGGGAGAGGGTGCCCGGAGGGCGGGTGAGGGTGACGGTGTAGTGCATCTCGATGATTCCTCAGTAATCCTTGAAAACTTGCCGGGATAGGCACGAGCAGGCTAGTCTTCGCTTTCATGAGCACAACAAGCCTGTCTCGTGTTGAATCCAGGCAACGGACGTTGCGGTCGGTTCGGCTGGCTCTGAGCGCGCTGCTGGGCATCGGCCTGAACCTCGTCTCCAACAAGGCCGCAGATGTTGAGAAAGAGTCGGTCATCCGTCATGGCAACGATTCGGCGGCGCCGGGGGTGTTCGCTCGACCGGCGCCCGGGCCGGCTCGTGGTTATCGAACGCTGATGGGAGAAGGAGACTCCCGATTGCCGGTGGTGCTGGTGCGGGGTACGCCTTATGAAATGGGCCGGCAATTGGGGGAATTGATGGCGGAGCCGATTCGCGCGTTTGTGCCGGCGGCGGTGGCAGGCATCCTGGCGGAGATGAAGATTCCGGAGGAGACAGCTCGGGAGGTATGGGCGCGGACCGCGGCGTATGCGGACGACCGGGTAGAACAGGAGTTGGCCGGCTTGGCGGACGGCTGCGGTTTGCCTCTGGGGCTGTTGCAAGCGATGCACGCGGTGCCGCTGCTGATGCCGTATTCGTGCAGCAGCATCGCGGCCTGGGGCGCCGCCACCGAAGACGGCCATCTCTACCAGACGCGAAACCTGGACTGGAGTCTCGAGGTCAAGGCCCACGAAGTCCCGGTCATCGTGATCTACGTGCCAGACCAGGGCATCCCGCACGTGGTCCCGAGCTTCGCCGGCATGATCGGCGCACATACGGGAATGAACCTGGCCGGCATTGTGCTTTCCGAGATGGGCGATGCCTCCCGCAAGGAGATGCCCTACGCCGTAGACGCGCCGCATTTCACATTGCTCTTTCGCGAGATGCTCTATGACGCCGACTCACTGAGCCGCGCGCTCTCGATCTTCCAATCCCGGCCGATGACCAAGCGCTATCACTATGTGTTTGGGGACGGACGGAGCGAGCGGCGGGCAGTGAAGGTCCTGGCCCACGCTCCCGAGCCGCCGGAGCGGCGGCTGCAAATCTGGAGCGATAACGATCCGAAAGACGAGTTTGCGCCGAACATCCTGCGTTGCGTGGTTTATAACGACGAAGGCCGCGGAGCGTTTCCGACGTTGAAGCGGGAATACGGCAAACTGAACGGCGAGAAGTTGGTCCAACTGGCCAACCTAATCCCGATCAAAGGCGGCAACGTAGTGAACGTCGTGTACGATGCCACCGCCCTGCGCCTCTGGGTGTCGTACGCCCGGGGCAACCAGGAGGCCTACCAGCGTCCGTACACCTTCATCGACTTGCTGAAGCTCGACACCGACGGAGACGGTCGCCCAGACCTGAGACCGTGACATCGATCGCGGTGCAGCCAGGACCACGGCATCGAGACCAATGAAGTGCCTCGAGCCAGTCGAGGCGGAATGGGTTCCGACGACCTCCGCCCGCAGATGGAACTTCCCGTCGAATCCAGGTCCTTCCAGCCCAGATCATCGGCGACGATGTGGACGAGACTCGGCTTTTGACCAGCGGCGAGTGCGGTTTGATTCGTGCAAACCAGCGCCGCGGCGGTGGCCGGCAGACACACGTTGAAGAAGAGTCGCTTTGTTTTCATTGGCTGTTGGTTTCCTGCCCGCAGCAGTGCGGAAATCTTGTCTCAAATGCAAGACCGTCACCGATTGCAGTGCAAAAGACACCACACAACGGGATGCCGCTTCACCCCGCCTCTCATCTCCCATCTCCCATCTCCGATCTCCGATCTCCGATCCCCCATCTCCCATCTCCGATCTCCCATCTCCGATCTCCCATCTCCTTAAGCCGCCCACCGACGCACCGGCCCACCGACGCACCGACGCACCGGCCCACCGACGCACCGGCCCACCGACGCACCGACGCACCGGCCCACCGACGCACCGACGCACCGGCCCACCGACGCACCGACGCACCGACGCACCGTCATTTCTCCGTGACGTGCCCCGCATCGATCGCGCATGATGCGCGCCATGTGCTCGAGTGCGTCGATACTGAAACGTCCGCGTCACGACGGTCCGTCGCGCCGGGTCCGGCGGATCGCGCACTACGCCCTGGCATTTGGGCTGGCGCTTGCCCTGGGCGCTCTGCCCGCTGTCGGAGACGACTGGCCCATGTGGGGCCGGACCGTTCACCGCAACATGTACTCGCCCGCCCGGGGCCTGCCGGACAGCTTCGACGCCGGCACGTTCAAGTCGGGGACCGACGATGTCGACATGGCCACCACGCGCAACGTGAAGTGGGTGGCCAAGCTCGGCACCCAGAGTTATGGCAACGTCGTCGTGGCCCAAGGCAAGGTCCTGATCGGCACCAACAACGATTTCCCGCGCGACCCTCAGCACGAGGGCGACCGCAGTATCCTGCTCTGTCTCGACGAGAAGACCGGCGCGTTCCTCTGGCAACTGGTTGTGCCCAAACTCAAGTCGGGCCAGGCCAACGACTGGGAGAACCTCGGGATTCTCTCGTCCCCCGTCGTCGAAAGCAATCGGGTCTACCTGGTGACAAGCCGTTGCGAGCTCATCTGCCTCGATATCAACGGCCAGGCCGACGGCAACGACGGCCCGTTCACCAGCGAAGCCGACTATGTCGTCCGCGACACCAAGGCTCCCCCCGCCCGGATCGGACCGAACGACGCCGACATCATCTGGGTCTACAACATGCTCGATGAATTGGGCGTTTTCCCCCGCAACGCGTCCAACAGCTCGCCCCTCATCGTCGGAGACCTGGTCTTCGTCTGCACATCCAACGGAACGGACTGGACCAATTCAAACGTCCCGTCCCCGTTCGCCCCCAGCTTTATCGCCCTCCACAAGGGAACCGGGACGCTGGCCGGTGAGGACGATGCCGGGATCGGACCCCGCATCTTCCACGGCCAGTGGACATCCGTCGCCAGCGGCAGGGTGAACGGACGCGACCAAGTCTTCTGCGGGGGCGGGGATGGCGTGCTCTACGCCCTCGAGGCCATTCCTGTGAAACAGGGCGAGACCGCTATGCTCAGGAAAATCTGGTGGTACGACTGCAACCCGCCCGAGTACAAGACACGACCCGACGGCAAACCGATCAAGTATCCCGCAGCCGACGGGCCGAGCGAGATCAACGCCACCCCCGTGTTCTACAAAGACCGAGTGTACGTCGCCATCGGCCAGGACCCCGAGCACGGCGAAGGCGTCGGGCGTTTGGTCTGCATCGATGCCGGCAAGACAGGCGACGTGACCAAAACGGCGACCGTCTGGGACGCGCGCGCCATCTATCGCAGCCTGTCGACCGTGTCGATCGATCCGGAGACCGGCCTCCTGTTTGTCGGCGATTTCTCGGGGTTCATCTACTGCATGGACGCCGAGACTGGCAAAGCGCACTGGACACACGACATGAAGGCCCACATGTGGGGATCGACTCTGGTGGCGGACGGCAAGGTGTATGCCGGTGACGAGGATGGCGACGTCGTGGTCCTGGCCGCGACGAACGAGAAGAAGGTGTTGAGCGAGACGAATCTGAACACACCCGTGTACGCGACCCCCATCGTCGCCAATGGCGTTCTGTATATGGCCAGCAGCACACACCTGTACGCCATCCAGGACACCAGTGTCCGTTGATTCTTAGGGTCCCCTGACCCGGCGTCTGCTTCGACATATGGTTTAAGGGCTCCTCTGTGTTCTCTGCGTCTCTGTGGTGAATCCCGTCGATGACTGTCACCGTCCCGAATTGAACCACAGAGACACAGAGGTCGCAGAGAGGAAAGCATGGGTGATGATGGTTAAACCGTCCCGTAGCCGTCCCGTAGCCGCGGACGGGAGTCCGCGCTGATTTGCTCCGCGAAGAATACTGATCGGCGCCGTCTGACGACGGCGGCTACGGGGAGCGGAGTAGCCGCGGACATGAGTCCGCGCTGATTTGCTCCGGCAAATACAGACGTCAGCGCCGTCTGACGACGGCGGCTACGGAGGGCGGAGTAGCCGCGGACGGGAGTCCGCGCTGATTTGCTCCGCGAAGAATACTGATCAGCGCCGTCTCACGACGGCGACTACGGGGAGCGGAGTAGCCGCGGACATGAGTCCGCGCTGATTTGCTCCGGCAAATATAGACGTCAGCGCCGTCTGACGACGGCGGCTACGGGGAGCGGAGTAGCCGCGGACATGAGTCCGCGCTGATTTGCTCCGGCAAATACAGACGTCAGCGCCGTCTCACGACGGCGGCTACGGGGAGCGGAGTAGCCGCGGACATGAGTCCGCGCTGACTTGCTCCGCGAAGAATACTGATCAGCGCCGTCTCACGACGGCGGCACGACGGCGGCTACGGGAAGCGGAGTAGCCGCGGACGGGAGTCCGCGCTGATTTGCTCCGCGAAGAATACTGATCAGCGCCGTCTGACGACGGCGGCTACGGGGAGCGGAGTAGCCGCGGACGTGAGTCCGCGCTGATTTGCTCCGCGAAGAATACTGATCAGCGCCGTCTCACGACGGCGGCTACGGGGGGCGGAGTAGCCGCGGACGGGAGTCCGCGCTGATTTGCTCCGCGAAGAATACTGATCAGCGCCGTCTGACGACGGCGGCTACGGGGAGCGGAGTAGCCGCGGACGTGAGTCCGCGCTGACTTGCTCCGGCAAATACAGACGTCAGCGCCGTCTGACGACGGCGGCTACGGGAAGCGGAGTAGCCGCGGACGGGAGTCCGCGCTGACTTGCTTCGGCAAATACAGACGTCAGCGCCGTCTGACGACGGCGGCTACGGAGGCGAGGTTACTCGCCGGCGGACATAACACCGACAACAACCAGATGCACCAACATGCGACTGCCCCAAATGTCCATCGCGCGTTGCGATTCTGGACTTGCGGGCGCTGCATCTCTGGGCGATAGAAGAACCGTGACGTTGCGGCCATTTCGAATGCAACCGGCAGACCGACGCGCGCCATCGCGGCACTCGATGCCGTAGTCAAGTCGGGTTTCTAATCATGGACGTTCCACCTAAAACCATCGAGGTCGAGGTCGTGGACAACGACGCCGGCCCGCAAAGCGGGAAGGAGGCATCGACAGGGTCTGTTGGCGGCCCGCCCATCCACCCGCTGTCGGCCCTGCTCCTGCTTGTCTTCGATAACCTGTGGACCGTTCCCGAGTTCATTGTCATGAACTGGACAGTGACTCTCCCGTTGAGCTTCATCAGCGTCTTCGTGCCCACATTTGCCATCCAAAAGACGCTCAAGAAAGACAGGTTCGGACGCGCCCTTGCGTACGCGTTGTTGCTGGGTGTCCTGGCCGCGGTGCCGACGTCCCTGACAGGCACGCCGATCGGCCTGGCGATTTTGGCCTGGACAGGCATCAGCAAGCTCATGGGCAGGCCCCTGAAAACGTAACTGGCCCGCCAAAGGGCGGGCCAGCACGCGTAACCGTTGAATTTACCTACCGACTACTCGATTCAAAACCTGTTGGACTTCGGGCGGATCATATCACAACCGATCTCCCTGCCTAGTGTGCTTCTGAATGCACACCCAGTTAATAGTTGATAGCAGAGGCGGAATGGCAATCGATGACGTGTCGTGCAACCGAGAGGCGCGGATTAGGAATCTGCGGACTCTCTTCGCTGCTCCACCGACGCACCGACGCACCGGCTACCGACGCACCGCCTTCCCCCCCATCTCCGATCTCCTATCTCCCATCTCCGATTTTCCCTTGAACTCGGGCATCGTGGCTTCGCCGGCAGCGTTGATGCCCGTCCGGCGCAGGACCTGGCCGACCGTCAGCGCCAAAATGCGCAAGTCAAGCCAGAGCGACTGATGATCGACATACCAAACATCGAGCTTGAACTTCTCCTCCCACGACAATGCGTTGCGGCCTCGGACCTGCGCCCAGCCCGTGATGCCGGGCCGGACCGCGTGTCGGCGCAACTGCTCGGGGGTGTAGCGGTCGAGGTATTGGACGAGCAACGGACGCGGCCCCACCAGGCTCATATCGCCTTTGAGCACATTGAACACTTCAGGCAGTTCGTCCAGGGAAGTGGACCTGAGCCACCGCCCGAACCCTGTCAACCGCTGGACGTCAGGGAGCAGATTCCCCAGCGCATCCCGTGCATGGGTCATGGTCCGAAATTTCCAGAGATCGAAGACACGTCCGCCGAGGCCCGGACGGGGCTGTCGGAACAGGATGGGACGGCCGAGGGCAGCCCAGACACAGAGGGCCAGAAGGAGCAGGATCGGGAGCCAGATCGGCGCGGTCAACAGAACGAAGGCCAGGTCAAACAACCGCTTCATTGACAGGTGCGTCGGTGCGCCGGTGGGCGGTGCGTCGGTAGCCAGTGCGTCGGTGCGTCAGTGCGTCGGTACATCAGTGGGCGAACGAACCACCGCCTCTGCTCGTAATCGCACTCATGCTCGTAATCGTAATCTCGACCCAAACACCATTCACAGCGACAGGAATCGGGAGAAGAGATGACGATTACGATTACGATTAGGATTAGGAGCCAAAGAAATGACCATGACAAGGCCTGTCGTTGCCCTTCTCTGCGTGCTCTGTGTCTCTGTGGTTCAATTCCGGACGATGACTGTCATCGAGGGGAATTCACCACAGAGACGCAGAGAACACAGAGAAGATCGATTGAAATCGAGCCGATTCCGGCCAATCTGTTCCAAGCCAGACTCGCCGCTCGATCATATGTTACTGCTCGGCATTGAAGAGCCTTTCTCTGCGTGCTCTGTGTCTCTGTGGTTCAATCCGGAACGGTGACAGTCATCGAGGGGAATTCACCACAGAGACGCAGAGAACACAGAGAGGATCGATTGAAATCGAGCCGATTCCGGCCAATCTGTTCCACGCCACAGTCGCCGCTTGATCGCATGTTACTGCTCGGCATTGAAGAGCCTTTCTCTGCGTGCTCTGTGTCTCTGTGGTTCAATCCGGAACGGTGACAGTCATCGAGGGGAATTCACCACAGAGACGCAGAGAACACAGAGAAGACCGATTGAAATCGAGCCGATTCCGGCCAATCTGTTCCAAACCACACTCGCCGCTTGATCGCATGTTACTGCTCGGCATTGAAAAGCCCTTCTCTGCGTGCCCTGTGTCTCTGTGGTTCGATCCGGAACGGTGACAGTCATCGAAGGTCGATCTGTCGCACCGACGCACCGACGCACCGACGCACTGGCTACCGACTCAATCATCGTCCGTCTGCGCCCGCGCGGCTGCCGCGGTTTGCACCGCCTTCTCCGCCCGACCGATTATCCACGACAACAGAATCACCCCGGCAGCCGTAAACGCGAGCACAGACCACCCGGCTGCGTCGTGGACCCTTTCGATCGCATCCATGCCACGCCAATGGGCCATGAGGCTCAAGTAGAGCGAACGCCCGATATTGCCGACAATCGCAAGGATGACGCCGGCGCCGAACAGGACCAGGCGCAGACTGTTCCGCTTGAGGGACACGTACCCGATGAAGATCGCCGCCATAATCGTCGATTGCAGGCTCCGAACCCCGCTGCATGCCTCGTCGATTCCGACCGTCCCGTTCGGCAGATGAATGAGACTGCCGATCTGTTGAGCGGGGATGCCGATGAGATTGAGCAACTCGACATTGAATCGGGCCACCAGGCTCTGCAATCCGCCCACAACGGGTCCCTGGACCGCGCTCGGCATCGGCATCGCAATCAGGATGAAGACGAACGCCATCCCGAAATCCCGGATGCCCGGCCATCCGAACACAATACCGAGATTGGCGACGATGACCAGCATAAGACCGAGAGCCAAGCCGACGGTGCTCGCGGCGTTTGCGCCCAGGAACGCCTGATAGATCTGGACAACGAAGAGCATACCCAGACCCGCCAACCCGATCGGAACAGCCCACACGCGCGGTTTCCAGTCCGCCTCGGGCCGCGTCTGCCACGCTTCCCAGAACAGGTAACCGCAGAGCAGGACGACGATCCATCCGAACTGGAGATCGGGATTGTGCCGCCAGAACCATTGTGCGCGCGAGATCAGCCACGCCATCGCCAGGAAAGCCGGGGCAAGGAGCAGAAGCGGTTGAGGACGAGGCATGGGCGGCGGAGATCGGAGTTGGGAGATCGGAGATCGGGGGCGGTGCGTCGGTGGGCGGTGCGTCGGTGGGCGGTGCGTCGGTGGGCGGTGCGTCGGTGGGCGGTGCGTCAGTGGGCGGTGCGTCAGTGCGTCGGTACGTCAGTGCGTCGGTACGTCAGTGGGCGAACGAACCACCGCCTCTGGGCGTAATCGTACTCATGCTCGTAATCCTAATCTCGTCCCAGACACCATTCACAGTGACAGGAATCAGGAGAAGAGATGACGATTAGGATTACGATTAGGAGCGCAGGAAATGACCATCACAGGCCTGTCGTTGCCCTTCTCTGCGTGCTCTGTGTCTCTGTGGTTCAAATCCGGACGATGACTGTCATCGCGGGGGGAATCCACCACAGAGACGCAGAGAACACAGAGAAGACCAATCGTCTTTCATCCGTAGCTCGGGCGGGCTTATCCATGCCATCCGTGTTTCAGCCGTGGCTCTCTGGTTCGTTCACCTGCTCGCGAGCCAGGCTTCGAGTTCCGTCTGGTAATCCACCGGCTCGAGCCAGACTTCCAGAAACGACTGCAGCAAACGGTCGGCCGACTTGAAATCGGCCCCGGCCACACTGGTCGAGACCCGGATGAACTGCTTGGGTCCCAGAATCTGGCGTCGCGCAAGGAAGGCATCCCAGATTCGCTGCCAGAAGACCTTGTCCACCGCGCGCATGCCAAAACCCATCGTCCCACTCTCCTGGGCGGCCTTGTCCAACGCGTACTTCATGCCCACGGACAGATTATGATCCAGCCGATACGGCAACGGCTGTCCGCCCACGAGACCGCCGAAATAGACCAACTCACGGTGCTCACCCGCAACGAACAGCCTACGTTCGAACACGATCGGCACGCCATGCAGAGTCAGGCTCACACTGTCGGGCGCGATCGGTTCGAGCCCCCAACCGCCCTGGGTCCAACATCGGTCCGGCGTATGGGTGAAAAGGCCGATGTCATAGGACTTGGACGAGTATCGTTTGGTTGAAAAGACGCGCACTGCGCGCCCCTGCGCTTCGTCCGTAAACTCGGCGCTCACGGTGCGGTCGGCCACAAGGACGCGCTCGGCCGATTCGGCGACTGGAATCTTCTTGGATATCCAGCCGACGATGTTTGTCCGTTCGCTGAGCCAGACGGGCTTGAGTTGGGTATCCGATTGGGTGTACCAAACCGACGGAAACGCCCAGAGCACGACGAGCGCCACAGCCAGAAAGGCAGTGATCGAGTAATGTCGTTTGTGCATGGTCAGGCTCGTCGATGGTTGAGCGTTGAATGTTGGACGTTGGACGTTGGACGTTTCCGGTTCATGCTCCGTCCTGGTTCGTGAGGGGTTTAGCCCGGTCATCGAAGACTCGATGGTTAATCGATCTGCCGCACTGGCGCACCGACGCACCGACGCACCGACGCACTGACGTACCGACGCACTGATCTCCGACGTCACACGAGATACGGTTTATACTCGGGCACCAGTTGCTTGATGCGTTGCTTGAGTTGGTTGCGTTCGGTATTATCGAGCTGCCGTTCGAGCGCCGCGAACTCGGCCTGGAGCTCGTCGAGCGCCCGCGGCTCACTCACGAAGCGCATCACTTTCGGATGGCTGGTGGTTTGGTGGTTCTCGGTGCGGTGCGACAGTTCCTCGAACAGTTTCTCGCCCGGACGCAGCCCCGTGAACCGAATCTCGATGTCCTCATCGGGTTCGAGCCCGTTGAGTTCGATCAATTGACGTGCCAGATCGACAATCTTGACCGGCTGCCCCATATCGAGCACGAAGATTTCGCCGCCATCACCCATGAACGCGGATTGGAGCACCAGGCCCACCGCCTCGGGGATGGTCATGAAATAGCGCTTCACCTCCGGATGTGTCACGGTCACCGGACCGCCCGCGGCGATCTGTCTGGTGAACACGGGGATGACACTCCCCGAGGAACCGAGCACGTTGCCGAACCGGACGGCCATGAACTTTGTGCCATTGGACGCGCTGGCCGACAGGGCCTGGAGATAAATCTCAGCGAGGCGTTTCGACGCCCCCATCACACTGGTCGGGTTAATGGCCTTGTCGGTCGAGATCAGAACAAACCGATCCACGCCGTATTCTCGCGCCAGGTTCGAGAGGCGTGCGGTGCCGATCGAGTTATTCTTGAGGGCCTCGCCCGGCTGGCTCTCCATCATCGGCACGTGTTTGTGGGCCGCGGCGTGAAAGACCAGGTCCGGCTTGAATCTTGTGAACACGAATCGCATCCGGGCTTCGTCGAGAATGTCCGCGACGATCGGCACGGCCTGGCCGCCGTAGCCCTGCCCGAGCAGTTCCTGCTCGATCGGGAACAACTGGACCTCGGACTGATCGAGCATGAGCAGGGCGCGCGGGTCCCGCTCGACGATCTGGCGGCAGAGTTCGCTCCCGATGCTCCCGCCCGCACCGGTCACCATTACCGTGCGCCGCTCGATCTGCTGCTGGATCGAGACCGAATCGAGTTTGACCGGCTCGCGGTTTAAAAGGTCTTGAATCTCGACCGGACGCAACTGGCTGACGCGCACCTTGCCGGTGGCCAGTTGCTCGTAAGACGGCACCGTCTCGAACTTGAGGTGCACGCTCTGCAAGAGGCGGACGATTTCGCGGATACGCTCCGCGCTGGCCGTGGGCAGCGCAATGATCACCTCGTCCAGGTCCGCCCGAAAATCCGGATTGCGCAACCGCTCCGGCTGGCCCCGGACCGGGATGCCATGGACCTGCGAATTCCACTTGTGCGAGTCGTCGTCGAAAAAGACCACCGGGACCAGACCCAGGCCGCGCCGCGCGAGCAAATCCTTGGCCAGGGACGCGCCGACGTCCCCTGCCCCGATGATACCGACCCGTTTGGCGGTCAGTGTGCGGGGTCCGCTGCGCCCACGCAACCTCTCGCGGATCACGCGGAAGCCGGTGCGAATGCCGACGATCGCCGCAAACGACAGCACGTAATCGGTCAGGACCACGCCACGGGGCAACGGCCAAGGGGAGATGCCGCTCACGTGCGCAACGAAGAGAAGCACGGATACCGCGGTCATCGCATAAAAGATTCGCCACAGATCAGGAAGTCCAAAGAAACTCAGCAGGCCGGTGAATTGGCCAAAGATCACCAGGGCCAGCAGCTTCAGAGGAAGAGTCATCCACCAGGCGTGACGGAATGACTCTTGAAAATTCTCGGGCACCTTGAAATCGAATCGGAACTGGAAAGCGAGCCAGTAAGCGGCCATCAGTCCGGCGCTGTAGAGGATCGCGAGAATTATCCGCCTCTCAGCGAGCGAGAATCCGTTGTGCTGCTTGGGGACAGCCGGCCCGGGATTCGCGCCCACAGCGGGTGGCGGTGGTGCCGACGGAGGATTCGAAGGAAGTTTGGTAGGGTCCATAGCGGTACGTCGGTGCGTCAGAAGCCGGTGCGTCGGTGCGTCGGTGCGTCGGTGCGTCGGTGCGCCGGTAGCCGGTAGCCGGAGCGTCGGCTTACAGTCGGCTTAAGACTTGCGGAGTTCGGAGATCGGAGATGGGAGTTGGGGGAGGTGCGTCAGTGCGTCGGTGCGTCGGTGGGCGGACGAACCGACGTGCTCGGTCGTAATCGTAACCTCGACCCAAACCCCATTCACGGTGACAGAAGGTCAGGAGAAGCGATTACCATTCCGATTAGGATTAGGATTAGGAGCCAAAGAAATGACCATGACAAGGCCTGTCGTTGCCCTTCTCTGCGTGCTCTGTGTCTCTGTGGTTCAATCCGGGACGGTGACAGTCATCGAGGGGGAATTCACCACAGAGACGCAGAGAACACAGAGAAGACCGTAATCCACAGAAGGACGCAAAGACACGCAAAGACCAGAACCTGATGTTCTCCACTCCTCTTTGCGTTTCTTTGCGAGCTTCTGTGAGTTCCTTGTACTGGCCTTTTCTGTGTTTGGCTGACACGTGCGCTTGTCGAATGCGCTCGATCACAAACTGCTGATCCTCTGCGCTCAATGAACTCGAACTGGGCAGGCAAATTCCCCGCCGGTTCAGGTCCGTCGCCACCCCCCCGACACATTCGTACCTCCGGTACAGCGGCTGGGTGTGCATCGGTTTCCAGACCGGACGCGACTCGATGTTCGCCGCATCGAGAAGGCGGATCAGGTCCGACGACGACATACCGAACTTCGACTCGTCGATGAGGAAACAACTCAGCCACCGCGTGTGGAGGGAGCCTGTGCGAGGTTGATGGTCGATAGTTGATGGTTGATGGTTGGAAGTTGAGCGTTGAGCGTTGAGCGTTGAACGTTCCCCCCCCTTCCCCCTTGCCCCTCTGCTCCCTGCTGCACCGACGCACCGGCGTACTGACGCACCGACGCACCGCCCACCGACGCACCGCCCACCCCATCTCCGATCTCCCATCTCCCATCTCCGAACTCACCCAATGCACTTGGCCGGCACGCCCGACGCCAAAGCACCGGATGGAATATCGCGTCCGGCAAATGAGCAAGCCGACAGGCGCGCGCCGGCCCCGACGCGCTTGCCCGGTGCAATGACCGCGTTCGAGCCGAGGAAGGCGGCACGGCCGATGTGACAGAAACCCGAGACACGCACGCCCGGACACAACTGCGCAAGGTCCTCGACAACGGCATCGTGTCCGATCGAAGTCCCCACGTTGACCACAACGTGAGACCCGAGGCGCACTCGAGGACCGACGAACGCCCACGCCGCGATATAGCACCCCGCGCCAACAGTGGCCGTGCCGCTCACAACCGCCGTCGGATGAACAACGGCGCGTAGGGTCCGACCGGCGGCGGCCACTTCCGCCGCAAGGCGTTCCCGGACGGCGTTGTCGCCGATCCCGATCACGCAGGCGACGCCGGGGCGATCGCCGTCGAGGTAATCCTGGATTGTGCCTGCATATTCGAGTCCCTGGAGCATCCTGCCCTTCAGCCGCCGGTCATCGTCGTACAGAGCACGGCAGACAAGGCCGCCAGCGCCTGCGATCGCATGGACGGCATCGGCCACCTCGCCGGCGAGGCCGCCTCCACCTAGAATGACGATTTCGTCCATGAGTGCTTATTCGTAGCCGCCGTCGTGAGACGGCGCTGATCATTGTCTTCGGCGGAACGAGTCAGCGCGGACTCACGTCCGCGGCTACGGGACGGCTACGCCACTTTTCGTAGCCGCCGTCGTGAGACGGCGCCGATCATTGTCTTCGGCGGAACGAGTCAGCGCGGACTCACGTCCGCGGCTACGGGGCGGCTACGCCACTCTTCGTAGCCGCCGTCGTGAGACGGCGCTGATTATTGTCTTCGGCGGAGCGAGCCAGCGCGGACTCACGTCCGCGGCTACTCCGCTCCCTGTAGCCGCCGTCGTGAGACGGCGCCGATCATTGTCTTCGGCGGAGCGAATCAGCGCGGACTCACGTCCGCGGCTACGGGACGGCTACGCCACTTTTCGTAGCCGCCGTCGTGAGACGGCGCCGATCATTGTCTTCGGCGGAGCGAGTTAGCGCGGACTCACGTCCGCGGCTACGGGACGGCTACGCCACTCTTCGTAGCCGCCGTCGTGAGACGGCGCCGATCATTGTCTTCGGCGGAGCGAGTCAGCGCGGACTCACGTCCGCGGCTACGGGACGGCTACGGGACGGCTACGCGGAATCAGTGGGCCGTGTAGCCTCCATCCACCGGCAAGACGACCCCGGTCATCCATTTCGCCTCCGGAGACAACAGGAATCGAACCGCATGCGCGACATCGTCGGGTTGGCCGAACCCAAGCGGATAACGGCGCTCGATGGCCTGGACCTGCTCGGTGGTCAGGACCGAGAACATCTGCGAAACGAGAGGCGACATGACCACGCCCGGGGCAACCGCATTGACCCGGATCTTTCGCGGAGCCCATTCGACGGCCAACGATCGCGCCAGGCTCGAGACAGCGCCTTTCGTGGCCGAGTAAGCGCTCATGCCCGCCGCGCCAACCAACCCCATCGTGCTCGACATCAGGACAACAGCAGGATGTTCCCCCTTCAACAGAAGCGGAAACGCGTGCTTGAGCAGCACAATCACCGACTCGATATTGACCATCGAGAGTTCATGCACCCGCGCGGTGTCGATGAGATGTCCCGGGGCGAGGTATCCGATGCCGAAGGCGCAGACCAAGCCGTCGAGTCCGCTCCAAGTGTGACTCACCTCGGCGATGAGCGAGCGGATGGCGTCGGGTTCGAGCACATCGACCCGGGCAAGCCGGGCATTGGGGAATCGGGCGGCCAGCGCATCACCCTTGGACGGGGTGCGATAGGTCAGCCAGAGCGATTCGCCATCCCGCGCCAACCGCTCCGCGCAGGCCTGTCCGAGCACCGAGCTAGCTCCGACGATCAGGATCCGCCGCTTCATTGGCCGCATCGAGTTTCTGCCCGACCAGCGCCACGATATCGCCGACTCGTTTGCATCCCTGGAGCGTGCCGGGCGGCAACTGGTAATGCAGCGTCTCGTCCAACATGGCGACCAGCGCCACCTGGCCCATCGAGTCCCAACCGCTCAGACTCTCGAGCGGCGTGTCGCGCGTGATCGGCTGATCGGCCATCAACACCTCAGCCAATCGTTGCAGGAATTGCGTCTCGGTCATATCACCCTTTCCATTCACCCCTTCCAATCGAGGAGGCAGCCGGCCCATGACAACCCGACGCCGAACCCCGCCAGCAGGATTCGCATGCCCGGCCTGATCTTCCCATTCGCCAACGCGCTCTCGATGGCAATCGGGATCGACGACGAAACGGTATTGCCCACGTATTCGAGTGACAAGGCGAACTTGTCCGCGGGAATGCCCAGACGGCGGCGCAGATGTTCGATCATGAAGGCATTGGCCTGGTGAAAAACGAAGTAGTCCACATCCCGAAGCTCGATCTTCCCCCGCTCGAGGATCTGGTCGATCAGGGGCGGAACAACGCGGACGGTGAAGTTGAAGACCTCAGGTCCGTTCATTTCGAGCGGCTGCGGCCCGGCGGGTTCAGATCCGCTGGGCCTGCGCATTCCGCTGCCTGGAACGATCAGGAACTCGCCACCCGACCCGTCCGTGCCGAACACGAATGAATGCAGCCTGTTGGGCGACGCGCTGTCGAGCAGGGTGGCGCTGCCCGCGTCGCCGAAGATGGTCCGTGTTCCCTTGTCTTTGGGGTTCAAAAACTTGCTGTATGTTTCCCCGGTCAGGAGCAGGACGGCATCGGTGTGTCCTGCCCGCAGCAGGCCATCGGCGAGAGCCAGGCCGTAGATGTAACCCGAGCAGCCCAGGTTGAAATCGAGCGCGCCGCAACGCTGCGGCAGATCGAGCCGATTCTGCAACAGACAGGCAGTGGTCGGGAGCAGGTAATCGGGCGACTGCGTGCAGTGGAGGACAAAGCCGATCCGCGACCGGTCGCGGTCTTCGAGCAGGCGCTGGGCGGCGTGAAAGGCCAGGTCGCCCGCCGTTTCATCCGGACCGGCCACGCGCCGTTCCCGGATGCCGGTTTTCTGGTAGATCTTCTCGCTGGGCCACTCGGGGAACAGCGCGGCGAGATCGTCGTTGGTCAGACGCGTCTCCGGGAGATGACATTTTACACACGAGATCATGAGAGGGATCTTAACAGAAGGCCGCGAAGAAGCGCAAAAGAATGGGCTTCGTGTTTCCCCCACTCTTCTCCGTGTCCTCTGTGTCTCTGTGGTTCAATTCGGAACGGTGACTGTCATCGAGGGGGATTCACCACAGAGACGCAGAGCACGCAGAGGGAAAAGTGCCTCATGAATTGGGGCGGATCATGAAGGACCGACTTCTGTCTCCGCTTCCCTTCATGCTCCGTCCTGCTTCATGAGGGGATTGGGATGGAACCTGGCTGTCAACTCAGTCCGGCAAGAGCGGAATGAACCCGCCCATCCGTGTTTGATCAGCGCCGTCTCACGACGGCGGCTACGGGAGCCGGGTAGTCGTCCCGCGTCTGCGCATACGCGTCAACCTAATGAGATCTCCCGCGCTGCTCCTGGGAGCAGCGCCGTCCTGGTTGTCTAAGTCCTTGGGCCGGAGTTTGTTGTGGCAGTCGGCCATGCTCAGGTCGGCGTCGGGGTCGCGGAGCGTGTGGAGTGCGGCGGTTTACCGCCGCTTTTCGAGGACCGTTCTCTGTGCATTCCCATACCATACCAAAGCGGTGCTGAAGCACACGCACTCCAGACGCTTCGCGCTACCGCACACGTTCGTGCCCGGGCAGCTTCCGTGCAAGGTCCGCATCTTAGCCGGCCTTAGCCCGCATTTCTCACCAACTTTTGATGTCATCTGACCGGTCACCGTCACATTTCACCTGAAATGCGGGCTAGTCAGAAACCCGCGCCCCAAACCGATGGACCCAATCTCGACCACACTGTGTCCGCGTGCCCACGTCACCCAAGCGGCTGGGGCGCGTCCCGGCGTTGCTGAACCGATGAGTCGATTCTCCTTGCTGGGCGCGGGTTTCATAGACCCGGAAATCTCACCCACGGACCGTCAGGAATGCCGCGACCGCCCCACTGGTGAGATTTCCGGGCTAGGTTGACGCGTACGCGCGTCTGCGCGAGAGGCCCTGTTGGGGAACCGCGCCAGTCTCGGATCGGGGCCTCGCGGAGCTCGGCCCTTCGACCTTTGGTTGCGGCTCTGCCGCGCTGTATCTCTGTGGTTCAACTCGGGACGGTGACAGTCATCGAATGGTTGATGGTTGATGGTTGGAAGTTGAGCGTTGAACGTTGAGCGTTGAGCGTTGCCCCCGCTTCCCTCTTGCCCCCCTGCTCCCTGCTCCCTGCTGCACCGGCGCACCGCCCTGTAATCCCAACCCGGATCCGTTCACAGTTCCACGAAGTCAGGAAAAGCGATTACGATTACGATTACGATTACGATTAAGAGTGACCAGCTTCGGATCGCTCCACCGACTACTGACGCACCGCCCCCCGATCTCCGAACTCCGATCTCCGAACTCCGATCTTCGCGCGCCTTAAGCCGGCTACAAGCCGGCGCTCCGGCGCACCGGCTACCGGCTACCGGCCCCCCCCTGTAATCCCAACCCGGACCCGTTCACAGTTCCACGAAGTCAGAAGTAGCGATTACGATTACGATTACGATTACGTGTGACCATCTTCGGATCACTCCACCGGCCCACCGCCCACCGACCACTGACCCCCCATCTCCGATCTCCGATCTCCGATCTCCGATCCCCGATCTCCCAACTCCCATCTCCGACCTCCCCCTCACCCCTTTCCCCGCTTATGCGCCTGTCGAATGCGCTCGATGACGAACTGCTGATCCTCTGCGCTCAACGAACTCGAGCTGGGCAGGCAGATCCCCCGCCGGTTCAGGTCCGCCGCCACCTCTCCCCCGACACATTCGCATCCCCGATACAGCGGCTGGGTGTGCATCGGTTTCCAGACCGGACGCGACTCGATGTTCGCCGCATCGAGAAAGCGGATCAGGTCCGACGACGACATCCCGAACTTTTCCTTGTCGATGAGGAAACAACTTAACCAGCGGGTATGCAGGCTGCTTGTGGGAGGTTGATGGTCGATAGTTGATGGTTGATGGTTGGAAGTTGAACGTTGAGCGTTGAACGTTGAACGTTGAACGTTACCCCCGCTTCCCCCTTGCCCCCCTGCTCCCTGCTCCCTGCTCCCCGCTCCCCGCTCCACCGACGCACCGTCCTCCCCATCTCCGAACTCCGAACTCCGAACTCCGAACTCCGAACTCCGATCTCCGTCACCCCCAAGCCGGCTGCAAGCCGGCGCTCCGTCCCCCCCATCTCCGATCTCCGATCTCCGATCTCCGAGCGCCTCAAGCCGGCTGCAAGCCGCCGCTCCGCCCCCCCGATCTCCGATCTCCGATCTCCGATCTCCGAATCCCCCCTCCGGCTGCGGCTCAATTCCCGGCAGGTCTGCAAACGCTGCGTGATAGCGCTCAAAGACCCTTTGCCGCTGTTGAACACGCAATTCAAGAACGTCCAGCTGACCAAGAGCTATCCCGGCTAATACGTTACTCATCCGGTAGTTGTATCCGAGCTCGGAGTGCACGTAGTTATTGATGCCGAGTGGATCCTGGTCGCGCGCCTGGGTGCTCCAGTACCGGGCTCTCTCAACCAACTCAGGGGCTCGGGCGGTCAACAACCCACCCGAGGTTGCAGTAATAACTTTGTTGCCGCCCAGCGAGACAACGCCAACCTGTCCGAGCGTCGCCGCGAGGCGTCCCCGGTACCGGGTCCCCATCGCGTGTGCAGCGTCCTCTAGGACGGGGAGTCCATAGCGGTCGCAGATTCCCAGGATCGAGTCCATATCAGCGCTCTGACCGTACAGGTGCACCACTGTCACAGCCTTTGGCAAGCGGCCAGCGGCAGCGCGCCGCTTTAGGAAATCATCTAACAGATTAGGATCGAGGTTCCATGATGTCCGCTCACTGTCCACAAAGACAGGGCGGGCACCTTCGTAAAGCACGGGATTACAGCTTGCTGCAAAGGTCAGTGAAGGTGTCACAACTTCGTCACCCGGTTGGATACCCAACAAACGCACGCCAAGGTGCATTCCCGCGGTGCCGCTCGCCAGCAACGCGACAGGCTGCCCGAACATCTCGCCGAGTCGTTGCTCCAACGCAAGGAGATTCGGGCCAATCGTCGAAAGCCAGTTGGACTCGAACGCCGCGTCTACGTACTGCCGTTCAGAGCCCGACATATGCGGCACCGAGAGAAAGATCCGCTCGGAGGGATTAGACTTCATTGAGCCTTCTGATGACTTCTCAACCGAATACAATGCGCGTGCAACCTGGCTGCGGCGGCCAGCTTCAGAACCGCGTCTCCACCTCGGTACTCCCCGGGGGAGGAAAGGGCACCAACGGATCCTGCCGACCGGCAACTCTCACCAATTCGTCATCCGCCCCCAACCGGCGCAGAAGAGACTGCACAGCAGCGAGGCTCCGATCTCTCGACACAATGGTCTGCAGAGTTAGCAGGATCAGCTGCAGATCAACCCAAAAACTGCGATTCTGTGCATAGAAGAGCCCCAGCCGGCTCTTCCAGGGGCGAATGACTTGATTGTACCTTAGGTCAGGGTTCTCACTTCCTCGGAGTATCTCGCCTTCATCGGCAAACACAATGGACGAGAAATCCGTGATTCCAGGTTTAACGTCGAACAAATGGTATTCAGCTTCCGTGTAGAAACCCACATCTCGCTCCACTTGTGGACGTGGCCCCACGAGGCTCATCTCGCCTCTGAGAACATTCCAGAGTTGGGTCAATTCGTCGAGTTTGAACTTCCGGATCATTCGCCCCACCCACGTGATGCGGCGATCCCCAGAGGATGTGGAAACACCGCCTTGCTTGTCTGCGTTCACAATCATGGAACGAAGTTTCACCATGTGAAACTTCCTTTCACGCCCTAGCATTCGCGGTGCCACATATAACGGTGACCGGAAGTCTTGCAGCCACACCAGGACTCCGAAAAAAAGGAGTGCCGGGCAAAGGAAGAGCAGCCCCAAGAGCGAAGCAACGATGTCGAATAGCCGTTTCATGGATCAATGCTCCCTTGACAGGAGACTTCGAACGCGTGCCGCAATGGAAAGTCCATCGAGTCCATACCGCCGGCGGAGATAGTCCTGGGAACCAACGATGCTGGAGAAACCGGATTCGAGTCCGATCCGAAGAAATGCCTTCGGTCGCGCACCGTGGTCAAGGAGAACCTCGGCAACCGCCCCCCCCAGGCCACCATGAATCGTATGCTCTTCCACGGTCACCACCGCGCCTGTCTCCCGCGCGGCGGCCAGAATCGCCGCCGAGTCGATGGGCTTCAGAGTATGCATGGAGAGAATCCTCGTTTGGATCCCCTCACGAGCAAGCGTGTCTGCCGCAGTGACCACCTCTCGCAGAATGCCTCCAGTGACCACGACGGTACAGTCCGTTCCCTCGCGGAGCAGCCTGGCCTTTCCCAAAATAAATGCCTCATGTCCATCCGCACCATCCGGCCCATGATCCTTGTCCAATCGCAAGTAGCAGGTACCAGGCTGCCGCGCAATGGCCTCCGTGGCCTCGCTTGCCTCCCAGAGACCGCCCGGCGAAACGACCGTCAGTCCAGGCAAACTCCGCATAATGGCCAAGTCTTCTGTCGCGTGATGCGAAATCCCCAGAGCGCCGTAGCTGAAGCCGCCACCAATGCTGACGATCTTGACATTCGCGTCGTGGTATGCGGCATCGTTCCGAATCATCTCGAGACAGCGAAGGGTCGGGAAGTTCCCTATGGAATACGTGAACGCCACATATCCCTCAAGGGCCATGCCGGTCGCCAACATTGTCATGTTCTGTTCGGCAACTCCGGCATTCAAGAATTGACCAGCCCGCTGCCGACGATACTCATCAAAGACGCCGAAACCCAGATCACCCGTGATCAAGATCACTCGCGGCTCACGCTCCGCGAGCAGAGCCAAACGCTTGATGAACGCATCTCTCATGGCAGATCCAGTTCTTGCAGTGCGGCCTCGAGTTCTCGTCCGCGTGCAGTCCGATAGTGCCACAACACGGTGTTCTCCATAAACGTCACCCCTTTACCCTTCGTGGTATGCGCGATCACGACCGAAGGACGTTGCTCCACGAAAGGCAACCTGCCAAATACCTCCGTCAAGGCACTGTGGTCATGGCCATCCACCTCACAGACCCCCCAATTGAAAGCTCTCCACTTGGAAGCGAATGGCTCCAGTTCTAGCGTTTCCGCCACCGGCGCTAGGCTCTGTAGCTTGTTGTAGTCAACAACAGCCACCAGGTTGTCGAGCCGGTGGTGTGCAGCGAACATGATGGCTTCCCAGTTGCTGCCTTCATCACACTCCCCGTCCGAGAGCAATACAAAGACCCGCTGGCCTTCGCCCTTCCGCCTCAGAGCCAGAGCCATGCCGACACCCACACCGAGACCGTGTCCCAAACTCCCCGTAGACAACTCGACTCCCGGCATGCCCTTGTGACTAACGTGCCCGGACAAGTCTGAACCGTTTTGGTAGTGCTGGTCAAGCCTCTCAAGCCCGAAAAAACCGCACTCTGCAAGGGTGGCATAGACCGCAGCCCCTGCATGCCCCTTACTCAGGATAAACCGATCCCGGCCCGGCCAGGAGGGGCGCCCGCGATCAAAACGCAGAATGCCCCCGCCGTACAAAACGGCGAGAATGTCAGCGATACTGAGCGCTGCCCCAACATGGGAGCTGCCGCCGCGACTCGTCATGCAGACCGAGTGACGTCGAACGCGTCGGGCAAGTGCGCGCGTGTCCATAGTCATCAGCGACTCCGATAAAACTCCAGAATACAATCACACACGTGGTGCACATCATCGTCCACCAACGACAGATTCATCGGGAGCATCAGACACCGCGTGAAAAACAGGTCCGTGCGCGGCAAGTGCTGTTTGAAGCCGAGGGCACGGAACTGGTGAACTGGTTTACCACCCCACTGAATGAGGGTCCCTACGCCACGCTCCCTAAGCCAGGATCGAAGCTCGTCGCGATCTTCGGCCTGGATTTCGTAGTTCTGGTACACGTCGAAGTGATCTCCGTCGTCTGTCGGTGCGGGTGGACGAACAATCTGTGGAACGGTCGCCAACCGCGCTTCGTAGAGTGCCGCCAGCGCGCGCCGCCGGGCTACCGTCTGGGCATAGTCACGAAACTGACAGTTAAGGAACGCCGCTTGAAGGTTATCCAGTCGACTGTTGAATCCCCACATCACGACCTCCCCATCATGGTTCCGTCCATGATCACGCAGAAGAATGAGCCTCTCGTAAACTCGCTCGTCGTTGGTCAGCACAGCACCGCCATCACCTAGGCCCCCAAGAATCTTGGCCGGGTAAAAACTGATGCACGAAGCCACCCCGAAAGTGCCTGCGCAGCGTCCTTTGAATTTCGAACCCAGCGCCTGCGCAGCGTCCTCATAAACGTCGAGTTTGTATCGAGCAGCAAGAACAAGTATGGCATCCATGTCCGTTGTGCGACCATTGAGTTGAGTGGGGCAAATGGCCCGCGTCCGAGGCGTAATCGCCTCCTCTACCGAGAGGGGGTCGATCAAGTGATCTTCCTTGATGTCGGCCGGCACCGGTACGCCCCCGGCAAAGTGAATGGCCGCAGCGGTCGCCACCATCGTGTGGGAACAGAACACCACCTCATCGCCAACCGAGAGCCCTCCAGCCATGAACGCCATCTGAAGGCCGTCCGTCGCGTTGGCGACTCCCACCGCAAAACGAACGCCAACGTACGCCGCCAGGTTGCGCTCAAACTCCCCCAAGTCCCGCTGCAAAATGAAAGCACCGCGCCGACCGACATCCTGCGCAGTATGCAAATACTCGCCTTCGCGCGAAACGAATACATGCGGATAATTGAAGAAGGGAACACTACGCTTCATAGTATTTGGCAGTTACACTAATCATTGAGGCATCTTCTGTTTGTCCTGACTTCCTGAAACGCGACCCACACCATTTGCAGGGTTCACTCGCACACCGCAATTGCTCGACTATCTTCGAGAACACACACGCCATCTCGGCTCTTTGCGAATCGCAAGGTGTCGATGTCCTACATGATGACAGACGGCCAAGTCAACGATATTCCGGTTCACGATATTCCAGCCTCGCCACCTCTATGTGGCTCCGAATCACGCGGTGCGACCGCTAGGACTCACGCGTGAGAAGCCGAAACTGGCCGACAGGCGCAAGGCCCAGCGGACGGGTCCGCACCCCACGTCCCAAGCAGCGAAACCCGCACTTCTCGGCAACACGTACTGATGCCGTGTTGGTCTCCTCGACCACATACCACACCAGCCGCCCCTCCGGGATAGCTGACTCCAAAGCGTATTGCAGTGCCAGCGACGCAAGCCCACGGCCACGAAATTCCTCATCCGTATACGTATCTCCAACTTGCAGGTCAGCTGCTTGCATGAATGGAAAACGGAAATACTTCGGAAAGACACAAGAGCGGTGGATGATTCTCCCTGCAGACCGAATCAGAACTAGTGAGTACCCAGTGTTGCTGAAGATTGCCAGTCTGTGGAACAACCACCACACCGCGAACGGTGCGAGTGAGAGGCCCCGAGGAATGATCTCTCGACCGCTCGGCTTCCAACACTCCCAGGTTAGCCCAACGGGCAGGCATAGCACACTGCCCAGCGGCCCATTGTTCCTCGTATAGAACAGATATTCCATTACAACTCCTTATCGGTGTGCGAGACTAAACAAGTCCTGGTATCGCTTGGCTGCAGTACGGAGTGATAGATTGCGCTCATAGTAGTCGCGGCCAGCAGCCCCCAGTGAGGCACGTTCGGTCGGTGACAAGGCGGCAAATTGCCTGGCGGCGACGGCTAGTTGCTCGCCACTGCCGGGCTCGAACACGATGCCACAGCCCGCCCGTCGCACCAAGTTCGCCGCGTCGCCACTCACGCCGGCAATCAGCGGGCGTCGCATGGCCATATAGCTCTGGATCTTCGACGGTATGGTAATCTCGAACAGAGGCTGTGGGGCCAAATGAACGAACAAGGCGTCGGCCGACGCGAGCACGCGCGCGGCCTCGGCAGCGGGAGCCGACGCCAGAAATCGGACATTCTCGAGGCCCTGAGCGTGCACTGCCCGCTCCAATCGTACCCGCTCGGTGCCCCTGCCCATCAGGTGAAAACAGATGTCCGCTGAGTCTGCGCGCAATCGCCTGGCTGCATCCAAGACCACATCAAGTGCCTGCGGACGCCCCATGTTGCCAGCATAGACGAGGTTAACGGAGGCGGAACGCTGGAATCGGGCGCTGAGCTCGGGATCTGGTTCACGCGGGAAGAAAACACTCTCGTCCGCCCAGTTGTAGACGACAGCGATCTTCTCCTCGGGAACCCCACGTTCGCACAATACGCGCTTGAATCCATCTGACAGAACACAAATGCGGGCCGCTTGGTGGTAGAAGAACCGCATGGCTAAGGCAACTGGGGCGAGCAGGAAGCGGGACGATACCATGTGCGCAGCCCCGAGGGAATCGGGCCAGAGATCCTGAATATCGAAGACAAAAGGAATCCCCCGAAACCACTTGAGCGTGATACCCGGAAGCCCCTGGGGATTGTACACGAAGGCGATATCGGCGGGTCTCACTCGCCACGCCCCTAACACGGCACTCGACATCCCGAAGCTGGCGTAATTGAGCGCTCGCCCCACGGCGGACTGGCTGTGACTGGGATAGAGGGGTACACGCAGCACATCAATGCCGTCGATGATCTCACGTTGATTCCACCGGACCCGATACCCTTTGTACACCACGCCTCCTGGATAATTCGGGAAGCCGGTCAACACTTGCACTTGGTGGCCGTCACGCTCAAGGGCTTTGGCGAGAGGAATGCACTTGAAATCCGGCTCAGGCCGGCACCACTGGATGACCAAGAGAATTCTCACCGCGATGACTCTAGGAATGGCGCACCTCAAGGGGTGAAGCTAAACCCACATACTCCTCACGCACCATACCTGAAACAAGCTTATAACGGTTGCTAAGTCCGCTCCCCCGCCCTCACTCATCCATGCTCCAGACCCGCCGTCGCACGTAGTCCCTGTAACCGAGGATGATCCGGACCACCTTGTCCGAAACGTTGGGCACGTCGTAATCGGCGACTGATCGCAGTGTCCGGTCCCGACCACGCGCCTGACTGTCGAGCATGGGGAAGGCATCTCGGATGCGCGGCCATTCCAGCCCCACCATCATCACCGATCCCTCTTCCATCCCCTCCGGACGCTCATGCGCCTCGCGGATGTTGAGGGCGGGGAAGTTGAGAATGGACGATTCCTCCGTGATCGTGCCGCTATCCGACAAAGTCGCACGCGCTCCAAGTTCGAGACGGACATAGTCGGTCAGGCAGAGCGGCTTTAGCAACTCGACCCGGCTATCGATCTTCAGTCCGCACTCGTCCAGGCGCTTCCGGGTCCGCGGATGCGTCGACATAATCACGCGCAGCCCGAACTCGCGCGCCAGGCCGTTGAGGACATCGACCAACTTGGCCAATTGCCTGGGCGAATCGACATTCTCCTCCCTATGACAACTCACCAGAAAATACCCCCCCCTGTCCTCTGTCTTCTGTCCTCTGCCTTCTGCCCCCTCCCTTCCCCCTTCCCCCTTCCCGCTTGCCCCTTCGCCCCCTGCTCCTTGCTCCCTGCTCCCCCCCCCCAGCCCCAGCCTCTCGATCACATCCGATCGCTCGATCTTGGGCAGGTAATGGTGCAGCACCTCGAACATCGGGCTGCCGGTCTTGATGACCCGATCCGGCGGGAACCCTTCGCGCAGCAGGTATTCACGCGAGATGGTCGAGTAAGGCAGGTTGATGTCGGCGAGGTGATCGACGATCTTCCGGTTGATCTCCTCCGGGACCCGCTGATCGAAACAGCGGTTCCCTGCCTCCATGTGAAACACGGGGATCTTGCGTCGCTTGGCCGGGTACGCGGCGAGGCAGCTATTCGTGTCGCCCAGAACGAGGAAGGCGTCGGGCTTTTCCTTTTCGAGCACGGCATCCGCACGCGCGATGATCGACCCGACCGTTTCGGCGGCGTTCCTACCGGCGGCATCGAGGAAGTGATCCGGCTTCCGGATCTCGAGATCCTCGAAGAAGATCTGGTTCAATTCGTAGTCGTAGTTCTGGCCCGTGTGGACGAGGACATGGTCCGTGTACTGGTCCAGCTTGGCGATCACGCGCGAGAGGCGGATGATCTCGGGGCGAGTGCCAACAACAGTCAACACCTTCATGAGACGTAGGATGATGAAGCGCGGAGAGGTATGCGGCAAGGGGCAAGCGGTAAGCGGCAAGGGGCAAGCGGTAAGCGGCAAGGGGCAAGCGGTAAGCGGCAAGGGGCAAGGGGTAAGGGACAGAGAGCTGGGTGCGATCAGAGGCCGCGGGAAAAAGTCGTGATCTTCCGACTGAGCTTGTCGCTAAGCGCAAGCAGTTTGGTGACATCTTCGCTCTCGAGAAGGCCGAGCCGCTCGAACACAAGAGTCATTGACACATCCTCAAACAGGGATCGGCGGGCGATGTTAAGGAACTGCCTGAACTCTGCCGAGTGGAGGCTGGCGCTTCCCTCAGCAATGTTATTCGATACGGACAACCCCGCGGCCCGGAGCTGCTCTGCGTATCGGAATAGGCGTCGCTTCTCAAGAACAGACGCCACTTCGTGGTAACCTGCAGCCAATTCCACCGCGAGCTGCCAGATTTCAAGGTCCTCAAACCTCCAATGGGGCCTTCCTCCGCTGGGTTGCACATCTCCGGCTTCTTGGCTCACCTTGCGCCGTCCTTCTTGCGCCTTCCCGCTTCCCGCTTACCCCTTCCCGCTTACCTCCCCACTTCCATCCCATACGTATCCGGCCGCTGGGGATCGAACGGCTCGCTGGCCCAGAACAGCGTGACCAGCTCGCCGGAACCGACGTTCTCGATCGAGTGCGTGTAGCCGGGCGGGATATCCACAACCACAAAGTCGCGTCCACTCACCCGATGCTCAATGACAGCAGCAGCGAGCTCGGAGCGGGGAGCCCGGAGCCCGGAGCCCGGAGCAGGGAACTCCGGGAGTGTGGAGGCCGCTTGGGAGGTCGATGATCCAGGGTGCTCAGTGCGATATCGCCCGCAAATCTCTGCTCCCTGCTCCCTGCTCCCTGCTCCCTGCTCCTCCACCCTCCGAAACCGAATGATCGCCTCGCCTTCGAGCACCAGAAACTTCTCCGTCTTTGTGTGATGATAGTGATTGCCACGGGTGATGCCGGGCTTGGTCCGCGAGACGAAGATCTGGCCGGCCGCCGCCGACTTCACGAACTCGGCCAGGCTGCCGCGCGGATCTGTCTTCTGATCGAGCCGATACGCAAAGTCCGGTCCGTCCAGGTAGCTCAGGTAGGTGGCGTACAGACACCGATTCAGCGGATCCCCCAGGTCAGGCAGCACCAGAGTCCGCCGCATCTCGCGAAACGACCGGATCCGCGCCGCCAACTCGCCCAGTGTGATCCGGTAAGATCTCTCGACCTCCCGGTATTCCCAGGGGCCAGGCGGTAAGGGGGCAGGCGCCAAGGGGCAAGGGGCAAGCGGTAAGGGGGGAGTGGCAAGAGGCAAGAGGCAAGGGCTGCTGGAACCCAGCCGTTCACCTGCTGCGTCCCCTTCCCTCTGTCCTCTGTCTTCTGTCCTCTGCCCTCTGTCTTGCCCCTGCTCAACCACCCTCACAAACGCCTCGACGACATCGTCGATGTACACCAGATCGAGTTCTTTATCCGGATCGTTGATCGTGATCGGCAGGTCGTGGGCGGTGTTGTGGCAGAACGTGGCTGTCACCGAGTTGTAGTTCGGCCTGCACCACTTCCCGAACACGTTCTTCAGTCGGAAGATGATTGCCTTTCCCCCTCCCCGCTCTGCCCAGTCCTTGACCGCATCCTCGGCCCCGCGCTTGCTGATGCCGTAGGAATTTTCGAGTGCGGCCTGAATGGAAGACGACAGGACGAGGAGAGGCTTGCGCCCCGCCTTGCTGATATTATCGCACAAGTCTTCGGTGAAGCCCGCGTTGCCCGACTGGAATTCGCCGGGGTCCTTCGGGCGGTTGACACCGGCGAGGTGGAAGATGATCTCGGCTGACTCGATCGCCCGATCCAGCTCGTCAGGCGCTGAATCGACGTCGATGCGGAACAGGGTCAGTCCGTCGCGCCGGGCAAGATGAGCGCACAGATTGCGCCCGACAAAGCCGTTGGCGCCTGTCACAAGGATGTTCGTGATGCTCATGAGTTGACTTTACAGACACACGATGCGTGGACTGTCTGCACGCGTTGGGAGATAGGAGCAGGGAGCAAGGAGCAGGGAGAAGGGTCAACTCTCCGGGGCACACGCGGACAGGTCGGCGCAGGCAGGTGGTTCGGGGTTAACTCCTCCCGGCCAATTGCATCGAAACAGGTATGCCATACAAATGGTGACCGGAAGACCATCCTCACAGAAGGACGCAAAGAAGCGCAAAGGGCCAGGCTTCGCCTCTGCCGTTCTTTGCGATCCTTTGCGATCTTCTGTTGAACCTCTGCCCGACATGCTCTTCTCTGTGCTCTCTGTGTCTCTGTGGTTCAATTCGGGACGGCGACTGTCATCGTACGGGATTCACCACAGAGACACAGAGTACACAGAGAAGACTGCAATTCATAGACGGGCGCAAAGAAACGCAAAGGGCCAGGCTACGGCTCAACAGTTTCTTTGCGTTCCTTTGCGATCTTCTGTTGAACCGCCACCACCCGTGCTTTTCTTTGTGTCCTCTGTGTCTCCGTGGTTCGATTCGGGACGGTGACTGTCATCGCTTGGGATTCACCACAGAGGCACGGAGAACACAGAGGGAAGGTCCAACGGCCAGCAAGTCACACGGCGCCGACCGGAATTCTCATTCTAATCCCAACCCGGACCTGTTCACAGTTTCACGAAGTCAGGAGAGTCGATTACGATTAGTGAGGAGCCTCCCATCGCTGCTCCACCGACGCACTGACGCACCGGCTACCGACGCACCGACGCACCGCCCTTCCCCCCATCTCCCATCTCCGATCTGCGAACTCCGACCTCTCATCTCCGCCCCTTACCCCTTCCCGCTTCCCCCCGTGCCCCTCACCGCTCTGCCCTTCCCCCTTCCCTCCCTGCTCCCTGCTCCCTGCTCCCTGCTCCCTGCCTCCCCATCGCTTCCCGCACTTCGCCGAGCTTGAGCAGCAACTCGATCATCCCGTCCACATCGAGCCGGGTTGTGTTGTGGGAATGGTAGTCCTCGAGCCCGCCCGACACGCACATGCCCTCGGTGAAATAGAGGTTGTAGTTCAGGTCGCGACCGTCGGCCGGCACCCGGAAGTAATTGCCCAGATCCTCGGCCCGGGCCCGTTCCTCGCGTGTTAGCAGCGTCTCGTACAGCTTCTCGCCATGCCGTGTCCCGATTACCTTGACCGGGTGATCCGGCGCCCCCATCAACCGCTTGAGCGCCTCGGCAAGAGTCGCGATCGTCGCCGCGGGCGCCTTCTGCACAAAGAGATCGCCCGGACGCCCATGCTCGAAGGCGAACAGGACCAGATCGACGGCATCATCCAGGGTCATCATGAAGCGCGTCATTTCGAGGTCTGTCACGGTCAGCGGCTCGCCCGCCTCGATTTGCGCCAGGAACAACGGGATCACCGATCCCCGGGACGCCATCACGTTGCCGTAACGCGTGCCGCAGAAGACCAGGCCTCGCTCCCCCGCGACCCGGGAACGCGCGACCATGATCTTCTCGCTCAGTGCCTTGGACATGCCCATGGCATTGATGGGATAAGCCGCCTTGTCCGTGCTCAATACCACCACCCGCTTCACCCCGTTGCGCTCCGCCGCCTGCAACACATTGTCGGTTCCGAGCGAGTTTGTCCGGATCGCCTCGACCGGGTAAAACTCGCACGACGGGACCTGCTTCAAGGCGGCCGCGTGAAACACGAAGTCCACCCCCGCCAGGGCCTCCTCGAGGCTGTCGACGCTCCTGACATCCCCGATGTAGAACTTGAGGCGCGCATCGCGGTACAGATGCCGCATGTCGTCCTGCTTCTTTTCGTCGCGCGAGAAGATGCGGATCTGCCGAACGTTGCCTTTCAGAAAACGGCGAAGCACCGCGTTGCCAAAACTGCCAGTGCCGCCGGTGATGAGGAGTGTACTGGGTTCAGACATATCGAGTATCCCACCGCCTACCGCCGCCCCAAAAGCCTACGAAGCACTTGACACGAAGCAATTTGAATAGTGCCGGCCCTAATGCTGCAATCTCCAGACCCCGTCGAATCCTGAAAGTCCGAGAGGCGAGGCGCCGGCAATCCGCAGCGTTCGCCGCTGCGGCCACTCTGGCTGCACAGCACCTTCAACATCAGCAAACACGCACCTCTGCCCGTCAGCTTGCCGCACTCGGCAGCCCAACTGCGGCTGATCAGGCTTCCACTGGCTCCATGCAAACCCCTACACGAATGGGGATATCCGGCAGACCGCACTTCCTCCCGTCCGCCCAACGAGTCACGGTGTGTCGTTCCAAGCCTCGTCTAACACTGCGGCCATCTGCGTATCCCAATCCTTCGTCGTCGCCATCTCTGTCAACCGCGCGCCGGCTGCCAGAGCAAGGCCTGGCTGCTCGACGAGTCGGCGGAACAGGGACGCCAACCCTCCAGCGTCCCGGTAGGGGGTGCAAAAGCACCCTTGAATTCGCAAATAGTCCGCCACACCCAAAATCTCCTGATTTGCGATGAAGGCCGTGCCCGTCACTACACAGTCTCCCCACTTGGTTGGCTCTGCCAAAACGTTGATAGGGACGCTCGGATCGTAATACGTAAAGGCTGCATGGGTCCGAAAATACGTTGCCAGCGCCTCGACGACCCCCAACTCCCCGACATACTCGACACACGGCCAACCCGCCAGCTCCGAGGCAGCCTCACAGCCGATACGACCAGCAATCACCACCTTCAATTCCCTCACATCTACCATCTGCAAGGCCGCCATCAGTGTGCCCATCCCTCTCCCCTCCGTAAGCCACCCATTGACATACAGCGTAAAGCGTGACGGACGCTGGTAGCCGCGCGTCCGTGCGAGCTCCAGCGCCTGATCAACCAGAGAGCGGCTCGGCACATTGCGGACAATCCTCAGATTTGGGCCCCCGCGCAACCACCGACTAGGGGCTGGGACGATGTGCAGCAGTGACCGTCGTGCAACCCACGCCTCAATGACACTCACCGCTCCTGCCAGCAGCCGTGGCATTCGATACCGCAAAGCAAAGTTGTCGTTGTTATCATAGATAACACGAGACTGCTTCATTACACTAGTGAGAGCTAATGGCAAAGCGCAGTCCAGACCTAGTGCGTAGTAAAGGCCCCCCGAGGGCGCCCTTACGGCCTGCAATGCCACTGCTGCTGTCCAGCGCAGATAATCCCCCGGCGCTCGTCTTGATCTGCTATCTGCAAATCGTACTAGACTCCGTACGCAAAAGCCCTGCTCTTGGATCCGCATGCCTCTCCACGGTGCCATCGCCCACACTTCGCATTGCACCTCCCTGGCTGCAAACAAACCCAAAAGCTTGTGCAACCGCGGATACCCCCTCTCCTTAAACAGTGGCACTACCAGCACAATCCTATGTGACATACCTGGGACTCTGATCCGACGTGAGCTGCAAAAAAGCTTCGAGCAAACGGCGCAGAATATCAGAAAGTATACACATCTTCACCAGGCGGTGAGCTGCCTCCTCCTGCGACAAGTGCAGTTTCTCACTCGTACCTTCCTATGCATTGCCAACCACATGCCAGAAAGCGCTGCCGCCCTCTGATCACCACCGTGCCGGGCCTCGACCAGGCTTGCAGCCTCATAGCAGTGACGGACGCGATCATTGCAACTGATCTACCCTCTATTACAGGGGATTTCAGCGTCCTTGCTCACTCGCCGCATCTCCGCTCCTGCTTCAGCAAACGCCGTTTACAAGTGAGTACCGTGAATTCCTGCAAGGCCTGGTAAAACCGGTTCGAAACACACTATCTCGCTAAAGCCTAGCCATTTGTCTCCTTGCGTTCGTACTTTGAAACACACCCCTCCGTGTAAGGCCGCGGGTGATCAGCCTCAAAGCACGGAGCCCGGCTTCGACACGCTATTAACACATTGGCGATATCGCTTCACGATCGCTGGGTTTCCGACGACTACTGCGTGATCCGGGACCGGCCTCGTAACGACCGCGCCAGAACCGATCACCGCGCCGCGCCCTATACGCCCGCACGACGGCAGTATAATGGACCCAGCTCCAAGCCACGATTGTCGCTGAATCAGGAGGCTATGGAATTGCGTCTTGCCACTAAGCCACGCCGGAGGCTCTTCGTCAACCGGATGCGAATGCGTGTATACGAGAACCCGGGTTGAGAATATGACCTCGTCTTCCACCTCAAGCCCGCCAGAATAGTCAAGCTCGGAATGACTGCCGATTCGTACGTTTCGCCCAATGGCGAGCCGAGTGTAACGCCCCACATGTGGCCGAGCCATCACAACGCCATGACCAACGAATAAGCCGGGGGCATTGAATGCCCTGGCGTAGATCCAACTGCGAACACTCCGCAATCCAGGCAATTCAAGTATGCCCTGAAATCGTATGGCAACATATAGAGAGTACCAGAGACGTTGCATGGCATTATACCTCGGAAACGGTGCTGCCGGTCTGTGTTCGCCGCACGCAAATGCACTGATCGCCTGGCGAACTGGTCATGCGCCGGCCCTCTGTATACTGGCGGAGTCTCGAGCGATCGCCACTAGCCTGATTCTGCAGTGCTTCCACTCAGCGCCATGGGCAAATTCTTGCCTCCATCAATTTCGCCTGATCCCGAGTGCCTACACCTCGCAGAAGCTTGCGGAATGCCGATAAACCAGGATCACTCTCTAACTGAGCCTCCACCACTCGGCCGTGCCAGAATGGACCGCCTCACAATCTGACGCGAATGTCTAGGAGTAGCGTCTCGCGGCGCCGCGAAGGCCCCAGAACTCCAGTGAACAAGCACGCCAAAGAACAAAATTCCACCCAACGCGGTAAACTCGCCCACAAACTCATTCGTGACCGACCGCACGCAGACACTCAACAGCAACAGAACAAAAATCGGAATCTCCGTCTTTTGCCGTACGCTCCGGCCATAGCGTGACACCAAACTTACAGCGACTCCATGCAGGAAACCCACGACGATAACCCCAATCTCCCGAAAATTCATATACGCCTCCAGGGCACCGCCCGTGGTCACTGAGCTAATCATGCGCTTCCCCACCACGTAACTCCCAGGGCGAATGATGTTAACCATGTGAGGGCCCGCGCCCAATGGCTTGTCCGGCCACCATTTACGTGGCACAGGCATTGTCAACGCCGCTGCATACGTGGCTCCCCACATGGGCTCCCAGGAACTCTCGTTCTCGATTGCAAACGCAAGCAGCTCGGCGTGACCCATCGAGTTGGCCAATTCGCGTTGAATCTCCGCCCATGTCACGCCCTTTTCTCTTGCCTCTCCATGACGCAAACCACCCATCACTTCAGTCCGCAGATTCCCCAGGAAGGATACCACAGCCAATAGCACAAGCGCTACACAACTTGCCAAAAGCAGGTGATGAATCTTGACTCTACGCACGCACAATAGCAGCCCACACAGCCCACTGTAAATGACAAAGTAAACCACGCCAAGTCTTCTGCCCGCCGCCAGATACCCTACTACACTGCTGGCACAGAGAGCGACAAAGGCGATCACAGACACAAAACGCACCATTCCGGGAGAACGCCGGTCAAGAATCAAAATTAGGAAACTGATCTCCAGAACTGGGCCCATACTCCTAGGCAGCAGCAAGTACCCAGTGCCAGCCGTCAGCGAGATCGAGTCAGACATCAACTCGCCATCTGTCATCTGAGAGGACAACAGTGGCACATCCGTGAGGCTCAGCAGACTTCCAAACAGCGCTCGATATGCAAGATATAGAGCCGCCCATACCACAATCACCATGAACCGAGGCGAACCTTGCGCTGACTGGCAGGCGTCCGCCTGCACGTAGAACTCAGTCGAAGCTCCTGTGGCCCTCATCCCGCCCAACGCCGCCACATAATACGCCCAGCCACAAATAAGAGCCCAGGCACTACTTGTGCTGAGTTCCCCCGACATTAAGCCCCACCGCGAAGTCGCCTCCTGCGGCGCCATCAAGATTGGGCTGACTAGATAGACCAATACGTAATAGGCACTGAACAACCCCGGCGGAGACAGCGCAAACTCCACCACATTACGAGGTCGCAGTATAATGCCTACACCGATCCCACAAAGCACAATCAGAATACTGCAAAGAAGAGGCGCTGTCATGGTATTGCTCGAAGGCCGCGGCAGGAGTCGGTGCTACTCGCGGTTATCGCCACGCGGTCAACACTTCAAAAACCTCAATTAATATCAAGCCCTGCGAAGCCTCTGTTCCATCACAAACATCCGGCCATTACCCCACAGCAGTAACTGGTTAGAAGGATATGACGACTCGTCTTGGGATTGCGTATTCGCAATCAATTCAGCCAGAGGCACCTGCCCAAACGCGTTGAGGCTCAGAATCTGCAGGATTGGGGACAGGCTCGAGTCGATGTCGAATTCCAGCGGGTGATCGCCACCAGGACGTAGACACAAATGGCGATCCAGACCTGCGTCTTGACGGCGCTGTCGCCAGTGCCGAAGAAGTGTTTCATACGCAAGGTTCTGCTTGATCCACTTGAAGAACAACTCGAATCGCCAGCGTAACTTGTAGAGGTGCGCGATCACTTCTCGGTCGACTCTCGAACATGGCCATCTCCCGAATCCCACATTTCGCTGTCAGCAAGCCTATGCCGCAAGTAGTCAAGATACCGATGACTAAACATAAAGTAGTACGACGTCGTCCCGAACCCAACGATGGCGCCCCAATACTCGCGCCAGGACACGTAGCCATAGTAGTTCAAAAAGTGCGTGCGCTTCGCCGCTACGGCTTGCATCAGGAACCTCAACGCATAAGCAATCCACAGCACAAGCCGGTTCTTCGGCAGCCGCTGCTTAATTTGGTGCAGCCGCGGAGCAAACACTGGAGCCACCCTCATTAGATCCCCGTACTCCTTCTTCGTATACTCCAGAAATAGCGACCGCCCGCTCCGCTCATCCCCAGGAAGCGATCGCCAATAGTCGATTACCTCGCGATCCCAAAAAGGCAGTAACCATTTGTAGCCATAAAACTCATACATTCTTACAGCATTAGTAATGTGCTTTGCCTGCCTCTCATGATAGTCAAACGCCTCGCACTGCTCAGCCACTTGGTCCTCTCCTTGCCATTCTTGCGCACCAATTTCGTGCAAAACCCTCTCGACGCGTTTGCGGAACGCGCTCCTAAAGTGCTCTGCCCTTCGACACCTATACCACGCCCAGCATCTATAGTGCTCCCTGATGATTACAGGCACAGCGCCCTCACTATAGTATGAGTCACCTTGGAGGTGACTGCCGGCCAAAAAGTCATTTGAATACCCTGGAACGAAGACCGCCCCTTCCGGAAGCTCCCCACCCTCTGCCAGACACTTAACAGCACGCCATTCCTGGATCAATGGCACAGTAAAACCATTGCCGCAATAGTCAGCCATGGCTGCATACTCACTTGCATTAGAGTACATGTCTCGAAGCTCTTGGTTTCTGTATTCAATAAAGTGCCACCGAAACGCAAGGTAATCAGCCACGCGCCTCGACGTCCGACTTTCTGCGTTAAGCGCGCGTCCATAGGTATAAGTTATTACATTCTGGTATCCCTGTTTATGCAGAAGATATGCAAGCAGTCTCGAGTCGTGTCCCCCACTTAACGGCAAGACGACTGCGCGCCCCCTCAATAGGTTCACCAGGCGCTTCGCCATGCTGTCATAAACATTCGCCATTTCATCAAGATGATCCTTCCTTCCACCTGCCCTACCGCAATAGCGAAACCCGAAGTAACGACTCCGTCTCGCGCCATGGCCGTCTCTCAGCAACACCCACTCCCCAACGCCGATCTGGTTGACTCCCTTGAAGAGGGTCTCACTTCCAGTCACATAGCCTGTAGCAAAAAACTCCTCTTCCGCCTCCGTGCTGACCACTCTGTTCTCAAAGGCTCGGTAACTGTCAGAGACAATATACTCACCATCGCACACGCTCCACATCACCGGAATGCTGCGAATATGGTCACAGCAAATCCAACATTGATCTCCAGTCACTCTCACCAGAGCAAAGCATCCTTTAAGCCGCATGACAAATGCCGCAAACGCCGCTTCTTCCCTTATGTCCACCATCAACCGCGCCAGCGTGGCTGCGTCCAGCACTTCTTCACCAAGGAGGACATAACCCGCCACGTGAACGCCATCAGACGCTTGCCACCGATACCCGCGCTGCCGATGCAACTCAATTCTCATTATTGTTCTAGCTTGCAGGGAACCCGAACAGGTGCAACGCTATGTCGACGATCCAATTCATACTCTCGCAACCCGCTGAGATGATTGTCATTGTCTCTTTACCGCTGTTGCCGGGTCACATAGACTAGAGAAGTGATCTGAGGTCGACCCTTGGTGTTGGACCACGGAGCCCAGAAACTGAGTTAGGCTTTTCGCCTCACTCGAGACGTCTGTTGGGGCCAGCTTCGATGTTCCGCATGGGGGTGTATCCAGGACGGACGCGGCTGGATCGCAAGCGCGGTATAAGAAACGTATGATAGGAAAAGCGCGCTGCCTCCTAGGCAAATCGGCTGCTAGGTGAGGGATGAGGTGGACCCCGAGTGTTGGACCACGGAACCGCGAAATTAAGTTAGGCTTTCCGGGGTCGCCGAGATGACTGTTGTTGTCGTCTGCTCCATCGCTGCTGATCCAATTGGAGAAGAGAAAGTGATAACCCAACGTCATCCCTTTCCCCTCTCCGTTTCTTAGGGCACACTCTCTATAGCTCATGGTGCCCGCTTCGTTCAAGCCCAAACAACTGGCCGCGCTCCATGCCCGTCGGGGTCCAGGTAGTACTGGGCGGGCGTCGCATAATTGAGCCCTTGATGCGGACGCTCGTTGTTGTACTCCGCAAACCAACGGGCTAAGCCGCGTCCGGCCGCCAGGCCGTCCCCGTAATCTTGCAGATAGATGTCCTCGTACTTGACGCTGCGCCAGAGCCGCTCGATGAAGCGATTGTCCAGGCAGCGTCCACGTCCGTCCATGCTCACCTCGGTCCCGGCCGATTCCACTGCGTCCAGAAACGCTTCGCTGGTGAACTGCGAACCCTGATCGGTGTTCGAGATCAGCGGCACCCCGTGCCCCAACTCCAACGACGACTCCCAGGCCCGCACGCAGAATTCCGCTTCCTGGCTGTTGGACAACTCCCAGCCCAGCACGTAGCGGCTCCACCAATCCATCACCGCCACCAGGTACATGTACCCGTAGGCCATCGGCACGTAGGTGATGTCCGCGCACCACACTTGGTTGGGACCCGTGATGTCCAGCCCTTCGAGCAGGTACGGACAGATCCGATGCCCCGCTTGGGGCTGGCTCGAAAACGGGCGCGGATAGATCGCTTCGATCCCCATGATCTGCAACAAGCGACTCACCCGTTTGCGATTGACCACCTGTCCCTCCCGACGCAACAACTCGCGCAGCCGTCGACTCCCGTAAACCGGGTGCTCCAAATGCAGCTCGTCGAGCCGTCGCATCAGGGCCAGATTCTCCGGCGTCTCCGGACTGGCGTGGTAGTAGTATCCGCTGCGACAGAGTCCCAGCAGCTCGCACTGCTCGCGAATGCTCAGTTGCTCGCATGACTCGATCAGGTTCCGCAGCGTCGTTAGAGACCCAGTTGCTTGGACTTTTTTTTAAGCCAGTCCAACTCCACCGTCAGCTCCCCGATCTTCTCGTGGAGCTGCGCCACCAACCGCTGCGTGTCTTGGTTCTGACCCGCCGGCGGCTCGAATAATTCAGGCAATCGATCCCGAATCACGCCCTTCCATTGCGTGACTTGCACCGGGTGAATCTGGTACTCCCGAGCAATCTGCCCGACCGTTTTCACCCCGATCATCGCTTCCATTCCGACCTTCGCCTTGAAGGCCCCGCTGTGTCGTCTCCGTTTGTTTGATTTAGTTTTACTCATGGTCTCGCTGGTTTCTCACACCCAGCGATCCACGGCAAAATCTAACTTAACCTCTGGCCCAAATTCCGGGGTCCATTTCAGGAACCCCGTGCACGGCCAGCCTTGCTACCCCGTTCAAGGAGCACTTCAGGCATTTGCTTGCAGATTGTCCAGAACAGGCGAAGCATCCCCTCGGCGACGTAAGAAATGCGCCTGGAAAAGCCCCTTCTCCGTCTCCGTGTCTTGTGGTAATCTCTCCCCAGATGACGGCACGGCCACCCGAGACTCGACTCTGAGAACGTACAACCTCGCGAATCCAGCCGTTTGGCTGCTGCATGTGCAAAAGCAAGGACTGAATTCTAAGCCGAAACGCCGACAGCCTCGCTTACCCACAGCCCCTCGCAGTTCCCTTCTTGCAGCTATAAATGGTGTACAGCCAATAGCATCCACCGGAACAGAAGTAAACTAGGCCAGCGGCGTAGGCGACGCCTTCAATTCCTATGCTCTTGATGAAGACATAGTCAAGCACAAAATGTACCGCACATGTGATGACAGACATATAAGCGCAAAACTTAGCTTCTCCAATCGCGGGCAGCAGATTGAGAGGAATCATCCGCACGCCTGCGTTTAGACCATGGACAAACCAAAATGCATTCGAGAGTGGTATCGCGTTCTCATATTGTACTCCGTAGACGATCCTTATGAGTAGCGGATTTACAACTCGCCCCACCGCTGCATAGATGGCCACTGCAACAAAAGTGGCCGCACCCGTACGTAGAACGATACTCAACGCTCTGCTCTTGTCACAACTGAGGCCAGCCACCAGCGGGAAGACGTAGACAACGACCGACCCTGCAATGACCAGCAGTTGCCCCGGTATAAGCACTGCGACTCTGTAGGTGGCAGTGATGGCTGCATCATGTATAAGGTGGTTAACAAGAAACATCTCATTTGTGGCGATCACTGAGGAAAACATGTTTGTGAGCATCATGGCAACAGACATACCCACAAAGGCTTTGCGCGTTGTTAACGAAACCTTACACAGCGTAACGCTGCCTAATCTGCGGACCACATACCTCAGACCTAGCCCAACCGCTGCAGCCAGTCCCAGGTAGCGAGCAAGGACAACGCCCGCCGCGTCCAACACGAGGGCCAACAGGACGCTCAGTACGAAAACAAGTGTCGATTGAGCCAGCGCTATTCTGGCGTACAGCTTGTTCTCCTGTTGGGACCGCAGATAGCTTTGCAGCGTCGTCACGACATAAAAGGACGCTGGGTAGAGAATGGAGGAGTATATGAGATAATTGGCCTTCGGGAACGTTCTCGAGACAACCGTAGCGTAGAAAACCATTAGGGCTGTGAGGAAAAGCTGTATGAGGACGCCATACTTGAGCGAGAACACCAGTAGAGACTTAGCCTTCTGGGGATCTGTTCCCGTAGAGCAAAACTTCAGCAGCGCTGTCGACATTCCCAGGCCGGAGAAGAGCAGGACGTACTGGTACATGTTGTCGGCATGACACAGCAAGCCGTAAGACTCCTTACTAATGAGCCGGACGATACATATGCTCGAGAGAAAGCCAATGGCCATAATCAGCGTGTTGCCAACCATGACGTGAGCAAACCCTGTTCTCACAAGGTATTTGGCCTTGTCTATAACGCTCACCATGTCGTGTCGCATGCCACTGAGCGGTCAAATCGAAAAGGCAAAGGAAGGTACAATGGGCGATCGACAGTTCTGGTACTCGATCAGGGCATCTGACTCGATCACGCTTAGCTTGTCGATGAAATCCGCATAGGCGCGGCGGATCCCCTCTTCGAGTCCGACCTCGGGCCGCCAGCCCATTTCGAGGATGCGCGCACTGTCCATGAGCTTGCGCGGTGTGCCGTCCGGTTTCGATTCGTCCCAGACAATGGCGCCCTCGAAGCCCACGACCCGCGCAACCAGGTCGGCCAGTTCACGGATTGCCAGGTCGGCGCCCGAGCCGACGTTGATGATGGCGTCGTCGCTGTAGCGTTCGAGCAGGAAGAGACAGGCGCGCGCCAAATCGTCCACGTAAAGAAACTCGCGCCGGGGGGATCCGGTTCCCCAGCAGACCACATCGCCGGCTCCGCTCGCTTTGGCTTCGTGGAATCGCCGGATCAGGGCTGGCAGAACATGCGAATTCCGCGGATCGTAATTGTCGTTTGGACCGTACAGGTTGGTCGGCATTGCGGAGATGAAATCGGATCCGTACTGGCGCCGATAGGCCTGGCAGAGCTTGATCCCGGCGATCTTCGCGACGGCGTACCATTGGTTGGTCGGTTCGAGCGGGCCGGTCAACAGATGCTCCTCGCGGATCGGCTGGGGGGCGAGCTTGGGATAGATGCAGGAACTGCCGAGGAAAAGGAGCTTGCGGACACCGATCCGGTGCGATTCGGAGATGACGTTGTTTTGGATCTGGAGATTCTCGAGCAGGAAAGGAACGGGCTGGGTATCGTTGGCAAGGATGCCTCCGACCCGCGCCGCGGCCAGGACGACGTATTCGGGGCGTTGTTCGTCGAAGAAGCGGCGGACGGACGGGGGATCCCTGAGGTCGAGTTCGTGCCGGGTGCGTCCGATGAGAGTCGTGTACCCTTGGCGATCGAACTCGCGCCAGATGGCGCTGCCGACGAGTCCCTGGTGACCGGCGACGTAGATGCGAGCGGATTTGGGTATGGTGGTCATGTTGGGACCGGGCGGTGCGTCGGTACGTCGGTGGACGGTACGTCAGTAGCCGGTGCGTCGGTGCGTCGGTGCGTCAGTGAAGACACAGGCCGCCTGTCCTGTTCGTAATCGTAATCCTACTCGTAATCGTAATCTCGAGCCAAACACCATACACAGTGACAGGAAGTCAGGAGAATGGATTACGATTACGATTAAGATTACGGCCTCGTCAGCAGAATCTGTGGGTGAGTGGCGGTTCAGGTAGTCGTCCAAGGTTATGATAGAGAGCGGTTTCCATCGCGTGATACGTGCGGAATCCATAGGATCTTCTGGTGACCACTCGGATCTTGTTGTTGAGACCCTCGACGGGGCCGTTGGAGATCTCCCCCTTGGCCCGAAACCAATTGAGGATGAGTTCCTCGTGCGCGCGGAGCATGCGCGCGACTTTGCGCATCGGTTCGATGCGGCTGCGCAGGGCGCGCTCGGTCCAGACACTCAGGAATGCCCTGGCCCAGGTCAGGGAGCGATAACGCCAGAAGTCTTGAAAGGTCTCCTTGAGCATCCAAGCTCTGCCGGTGGCCAACTTGGTGCGCAGCAAGCCCCAGAGTTTGCGTTTGGCGTGACCCCGGACACGGCTGCCGCGCCGGAGCAGTTTCCAGCGCATGCGCTTGAGCTTGGTGGCCTGCGCACGACCCTGCAGGCGGCTGCATTCGGCGCGGCGCACTTGATCGAGGGCGTCATTGAGGTGAGAGGTGATGTGGAAGCGATCCAAGATGTGCAGGGCCTGGCTCAAGTGGGTGGCGATCACCCGCAGGTAGGGTTTCCACATGTCACTGCAGACAAAGCGCACCCCCTTGAGGACCTCCGGTCCGAGCGTGGCCAACCCACGGCGCAGCGCGGCTTGGGTTCGTCGCGGACCGACCCAGAGCAACCGACGGCAGTGGGTGTCGATCTGATAGATGACGGTGAGAAAATTGTCTGACCGCAACCCCTTGCCCCAGTGAATCTCGTCGATCCCGATGGCCTGCACGGCCTCCAAGACGCGGTGGGCCAGCCCCCACTGGACAAACCAATCCACCGAGCGGTAGACCGCTTCCCAACTGACGCCAAAAGCCCGGGCCGTTTCGCGCCACGACAAGCGCCTGGCCCAGTGAGCCAAGAAGTTCATCAGCGCAATACTGGTTCGACGTTTGCCCTCACTCCAGGGGAGGTACTCGACCCCGATTCCGTGCTCGGGACAGTCGACCCGGCGCGGAGGATAATGCAGGTGTGTCGGGATGCCCCACAAGGGCACGAAGCTCCAGGAGCGTTCGGGCAACCGGTCGTAGCCGGGGGCAGGCTTTTGGCACTGGGCACACCGACCCTTGCTCGATGCGTGGGCCTCCAGGTGGATGTCGATGCGCAGCCAGACACCTCGTCCGCGGAGCCGGACTTGCCGGTAGATAAAGCCAGTGAAACGTTGAATCCGGTTGAGGATCGTCTTAACGTGCAGTTGAATAGCTGGTCTCCTGGTTTCGGGTTTTGTAGTTTTTGTGCAACCGCAAACTACCCGAATCTTCAGAGATCAGCTATTCACTTTTGCGCCCGTCGATCCTCGATCGAACATTGCTCCGACACCCCACGCCGCAGCTCCCCCTTGGTTCAGAGCGACGAGGCGGCACTCCCCGATGGGGGTAGAGCCGCTGCGGGCCGGAGCGCAGCGGAACCTCGGTCGCGGCCCGCAGCGTGCGATTGGGGCCCCATCGGGGGATGCCGCCGGCCCTACCGAGACCCGCGCACGATCCCTTTCTTACCCACGAATTCTGCTACAGAGCCAGATTACGATTAAGAGCCAAATAGATGATGACGGGCGAGGTGAACCTCGAGAAACGATGAAATCGGGGTCACTTCAACAGAAGGTGCCGAAGAAATGGGGGGATGTTCCCCGACTCTTTGCGCTCCTTTGCGGTCTTCTGTTGAACACCTTCGAGTCGGGTCTTTCCTCACAGAAGGACGCAAAGACACGCAGAGGACTGGGCTTCATGTTTTCCCCGTTTTTGTCCGTGTTATCTGTGTTATCTGTGGTCCGGCACGTTGTCCGAGAAGGGGTAGGCCGATGTCACGCACCATCCACGCCGGCACCTCCGACGGGATTTCGCCCATCGCACCCATCCGGGCGCGGAAGCGGCGGAGCATGGTCGGCAGCCGATAAACACGGGCGGTGGCCTGATACCGGGCAACGCGCCGCAAAGCGCGAGCCGACACAGCCGGCGCTTCGGGGAGGGGCTGGTGCAGCGTCACGGCCCAGTCCACAGTCTGGCGGAGCGACTGGACATCGGGACAGGCGCCGCGTTCCCAATCATTCCAGGCTGCATTGAGCAAAGCAGGATGAAAGGCCAATTCGTAGGCCCGCTGGAGTCGCTCCCTGGCCGTCATGGCGTCCAACGTTCGATATCGCGTTTGAGGTTGACCAGATTCTCCCGCACCAGGGCGTCCTCGCGGAAGGCGTCCGGCAGCCGATCGACCGCCTCGATCACCTGTGGCAGGCGCAGACGCGATTGAACCATGAGAAACTGGATATCGGCTTGGTCGGTGGGGTCGTAGCGAATCAAACGGCTGGCAACCAAGTCGGCCGGCGGCAGCGTGAAAACCGTGAGACGACTGCCGCGCCAAAGGATCACCTCGTCTTGCGGGTGGGGCGGGGCCAGGCAAAGCCGGGACATGCCAACCCATTCGATGTGGTCGCCGATATAGTGTTCGGGTGGATTGACCGGCAGGTCGATGCGGCGGGCTGCGTCCGACAGCGCTCGCTCGTTCGCCGCGCTGTATGGACCGGCGACGTCGATATCCAGGCTGAACCGGTCGTCCTCGCCCATGAGCATGAGGGCCGCGCTTCCATAGACGCAGAGCCTGGCGGGCTCTTCCAAAGCCGCGTCCAACCGGGCGAGGTGTTCGCGCAGCGTTGCGGCATTCATTCGTCGGTGCGCCAGCTATCGGAGATCGGAGATGGGAGATCGGAGATCGGGAGGCGGTACGTCGGTGCGTCGGTGGACGGTGGCCGGTGCGTCGGTCACGGCAGACGAAGGACGACGCGAAAGGCGTCGCCCGAATCATCGAAGTCGACACCCAGACCGAGGCGGCTCGCGGCTTGGACGACCATTGGCAATCCACGGCCCAGACGGTCCATATACCCCAGGTTCTCCATCAACCGGACCAAAAGCGGGTTGCGGGCAAAGCTGGTGCCAACCGCCAACTTCTCGACAGTTACCGTGTTGGGCAGGCGTCCGGGGCTGACAAACTCGCACCGGTCGGCGAACAACAGCACGCGGATCTGCGATCCGGTGATGCTGTAGTTCCGATGCACGCACGCGTTGACCAGCAGTTCGCGAAAAACCGGGTCGGGGTACCCGGCCCGCTCGATCCGCCGGGCCCCCTCGATGCGAGAAGGCGATTGCAGGTTGGCCTTGAGGCCTGCCAAAGCGTTTTGGACCTGGTCAGGCAGGCTGCCGCCAAAGAACCGCTTGTCGATCAGGTCAGCGCCTGGTTGAGTCCCCTGGAAGTGGGCGAACTGAATACCCGCTTGCGGCAGGGTCCGCTCGGGTGAAATGCCGAATATCAGGAGCCCGCCCACCGTGGGGCGCCCCTGATCTCCCAGGATATCGGTGGCGCGCATCAAGCGTTCGCGTTCTGCTTCGCTCTCACGCGCAAAGGCCAATTCGTAATGCGCAAAGTAATCCGCGACGGCCGACAGGTTGATCTGGTTGAGGCTGACCTGCGAAAGCTCGACGAGATCGTAATGAAAAAGACCAGCGGCCTGAAAAAGCCGCATGAGTTCCTCGCGCGACGCAATTCGCTTGGTCGAGCCAACGCGAATGTAATACCGGTTGCGCGAGGTGTAGTACGGGCGATCTGGTCCCTTGGGCACCCCGATGCGAGCGACCGTCATGCCGCCGGATTGCACGGTCTCGTAGGTCGGTCGGATGGGCGGAATGCAGCCGCTGCGACTGATGTTCATCACATCCTGCTCGTACGACCGCGATAACCCCACCGGCTGGCCGGCGTCGTCGACTCCGAGCCAGATCTCGCCCCCGTCGGCATTCGCGAAGGCGACGAGTTCCTCGGCCAATTCGGTCGCGCTCACCGCTTCGAGCTTGAACTCGACATGTTGGTTTTCAGCCGGCGGAATCACGGACATCGGGATTCGGAAATGGGAGATCGGAGTTCGGAGTTCGGAGATGGGGGGGGCGGTGCGCCAGTTGTCGGAGTTCGGAGATCGGAGTTCGGAGATGGGGGGGCCGGTGCGTCGGTGCGTCGGTGCGGCGGTAAGTCAGTGAAGACACAGGCCGCCAGTTCCTACTCGTAATCGTAATCTCGAGCCAAACACCATACACAGTGACAGGAAGTCAGGAGAATGGATTACGATTACGATTACGATTACGATTAAGAGCCAAAGAAATGACTATCACGGGCGGGGAGCGGGAGAAAGGACGAAATCGGGGTCACTTCAACAGAAGGTGCCGAAGAAACGGGTGCATGTTCCCCACTCTGTGCAATCGGTGACAGTCTTGCATTTCTGGCAAGATTTCCGCACTTCTATTCTCCAGCGCTGCGCAGCAGCGCCGGCGCAGCGCGGCGACCGGCGCGTGCGTCGCCGCCGGACGTGCGTGAGGTTCCCGTTGCGTTGGTTGCGGCTTTGCCGCGCTACGTTCCTTTGCGATCTTCTGTTGAACACCTTGCCAGTCGGGTCATTCCTCACAGAAGGACGCAAAGACACCCAGCGCGGAGAATCCGCAACCAAAGGCTTATTTACAGGAGGCAGCAGAGGCAGCAGAGAATACTCGTTCTAAGGCCCCTCTGCTACCTCTGCGTTCTCCTGTTCAGAAAGAATCTTGTTCAAATCGCGCGATTTTGGGCTATTGCATCGCAAAAACCAGAACCTCATGTTCACCGCTCCTCTTTGCGTCCCTTTGCGATCTTCTGTAACCCCCTCCCCCCATGCATTCCTCTGTGCTCGGCGTGTCCCTGTGTTCGCGTATTTCGCGTGTTTCGCGCTTCACTCTCCGCACCCCATGAAACGCTCAACGCTCAACGCTCAACGCTCAACTTCTAACCAACCGTGCTCGTTGCACGTTACTGTGTAACGGGGATCCTTCCCTCGCGGTGAGCCTTCAGCAGCGCAATGTCCGCATCGACCATCAGCCGGACCAGGTCCTTGAAGCGCGTCCGCGGGGCCCAACCGAGCTGGCGCTGCGCCTTGGCGGCGTCCCCGACCAGGAGATCGACCTCAGCCGGCCGGCAATAACGGGGATCGGTCTCGACATACCGCTGCCAATCGAGTCCGACAGAGCCAAACGCGGCTTCGAGGAACTCGCGGACCGAGTGGGTCTCGCCGGTGGCGACGACATAATCGCCCGGCTGATCCTGCTGGACCATCAGCCACATGGCCTCGACGTATTCCTTCGCGTATCCCCAATCGCGCTTGGCGTCGAGGTTGCCCAGGTAAAGCTTCTCCTGCAGGCCCGCCTGGATGTGCGCGACCGCCCGCGTGATCTTGCGGGTGACAAACGTCTCGCCCCGGCGCGGCGACTCGTGATTGAACAGGATGCCGTTGCTGGCATGAAGACCGTACGACTCGCGGTAATTCACCGTGATCCAGTAGGCGTACACCTTGGCGCATCCGTACGGACTGCGCGGATAGAAGGGAGTCGTCTCACGCTGCGGCGTCTCCACGACTTTGCCGTACATCTCGCTCGAAGAGGCCTGGTAGAAGCGCGGGCGGATGCCGGTCTCGCGAATCGCCTCGAGCAAGCGCACGGCGCCCGTGGCGGTGATGTCGGTCGTGTACTCGGGGCTGTCGAAACTGACGCGGACGTGGCTCTGGGCGGCGAGGTTGTAGATCTCTTCCGGCTGGACTTGCCCGATCAGGCGGGCCAACGCGCTGGCATCGCTCAGATCGCCGTAGTGAAGGTGCAGATGCGTCCGCGCGACGTGCGGGTCCGAGTAGATCGAGTCGAGGCGGCCGGTGTTGAAAGTGCTGGCGCGGCGGATGATGCCATGGACCTCGTAGCCTTTGCCCAGCAGAAACTCAGCGAGGTAGGATCCGTCCTGGCCGGTGATGCCTGTGATCAGGGCTTTTTTCATCGCGCAGTTTGCGAAGATCGGAGATCGGAGATGGGAGTTCGAAGACCGGAGATCGGGGGGGCCGGTGCGTCAGTACGTCAGTGCGTCAGTGCGGCGGAGCCAAGAGCAAAGAGCGGGGAGCAGGGAGCAGGGGCAACTCTCAGCGGTCAACTCCGGAGTTCCCGGTGCAAATGCGGCGAATATGTGTGCTGGTCTGCCTTTGCGACTCTGCGTCTTGGCGTCTTTGCGTTGAATTCGACAGAGCCCGGAGGGGAACGCAAAGGCGCGAAGGCGCAATGGCGCAAAGAGGAGGGAAATGAAAGGCGGTATTTGTCTCTCTTTGTGTCTCTGTGGTTCAATTCGGGACGGTGACTGTCATCGAGGGGGAGTCACCACAGAGACGCAGAGCGCACAGAGAAGACCTAATCCTCAAAAAAACCAAAGAAACCTGATCCCACCCTGCCATGCTTTGCTCTGTGTTCTCTGTGTCTCTGCGGTTCAATTCGGGGCGGTGACTGTCATCGAAGGGATTCACCACAGAGACGCAGAGCGCACAGAGAAGACCTTAACCAACAGAATGACGCAAAGAAGCGCAAAGACTCTCATTCAATGATTCCACTATCCTTTACGCTCCTTTGCATTCTTCTGTAAACCCCCGATCTCCCAACTTCGATTCCCCATCTCCTATTCACTCATCTCCGATCTTCGAGAGCCGCAAGCCGGCTACAAGCCGGCGCTCCGGCGCCCGATCTCCGAACTCCGATGCTGGTCAGCGCCGTCTCACGACGGCGGCTACGGAGCCCCCCGATCTTCGCCTGACCTATTACGCTTGCCCCTTACCACTTCTCCCCTGCCCCCTATCTCCCATCTCCGAACTCCCATCTCCGAACTCAGACGCCGCCAACTCCCGTATAAACTGCCTGAATTCGGGTCCGATCTCAGGGTGTTCGAGTCCGAAGATGACATTGGTGCGCAGGAAATCGAGTTTGTTGCCGATGTCGTGTCGGCAGCCGTCGATGACGCTGCCGTACATGGCCACGTCCTCGAGCATCAGTTGCATGGCGTCGGTGAGCTGGATCTCGCGGTTCTTCCCGGGGGGCGTGCGGTCAATGTACTCGAATATGCGCGGCCCCAGGGCGTATCGGGACGCAATCGTCAGGTTCGACGGCGCCTCGTCCACGCTCGGTTTCTCGACCAGACGCCGGATCAGGTAGAGATCGTCGGCGATCGGGGTGCCGTCGATGACGCCGTATCGGCTCACCTTGGCGGGGTCGACCCGTTCGAGCGCAACCACCGGCTCGTTGTAGTGATCGTAAAGCTCCATGAGCCGGCGCGCGACGGACCGGCGGCTCTGGATGAGCGTGTCGCCCAACATGAGGAGGAACGGCTCGCCGTTGACGTGATGACGGGCGCACCGGACGGCGTCGCCCAATCCGCGCAGTTCCTTCTGCCAGACGAAGTGGACATCGGCCATCTGCGAGATGCGCCGGATGGCTTCGAGTTCGGCTGTCTTGCCCTTGGCTTCGAGTTCGGCTTCGAGTTCGAAGTTGCGGTCGAAGTGCTCTTCGATGGCCCGCTTGCCTTTGCCGATGATGATGAGGATATCCGTGATGCCGGCGTTGACCGCCTCTTCAACGACGAACTGGATGGTGGGCGTATCGACGACCGGGAGCATCTCCTTGGGCTGCGCCTTGGTCGCGGGCAGGAATCGGGTGCCGTAGCCCGCGGCGGGAATGACGGCTTTGCGGATCATGGTCGGAGATGGGAGTTCGGAGATCGGAGATCGGGGGGGCGGTGCGCCGGAGCGCCGGCTTGCAGCCGGCTTTGGGAGATCGGAGATCGGAGATCGCAGTTCGGGAATGGGGAGTTGGTGTCTACTCTCTGGTGTCCGGATTCAGGGCTCGAAGATAGGAGATCGGAGATCGAAGATGGGGGTGTGTTTTTCGTGATTCGATGTCCTGGACGGTAAATCGGAGTTCGGAGATCGGAGATCGGAGATCGGGGGCGTGGCAGTGTGCGTGTGCAATTCCGCGGACTACTCGGGGTGCGGGTCAATTCGGTGTTTAAGCGAGCGCATGAGACCGCTCACCAGTTTGCCAGCGCGAATGCACATCGCCAGAATCTCCCGCTGTTCGTCGGTCGTCACAAAGCCGTTGTCCCCCAGGACGTAGGACAGGGACCGAACCTCGCCGCAGGATCGGCGGGCGTAGCTGTACGCCTGTTGCTTCTCCGCAAGGTACCGGCTTTCGAAGCCTTCAGCGATATTGCTCATAACGGAGACCGCAGCCCGCTGGACCTGGTCACGCAATCCGAAATCACGGGCAAGGGCACCTTCGCGACAGACCGCGTAGATACGGTTGGTCAACTCGCGCGCCGCCAGCCAAGCCTCGAGCTCCTCGAAACACTTGGGAGCACTCATCTCCTATCTCCTATCTCCGATCCGCGATCACCCATCTCCGATCTCCGAACTCCGAACTCCCATCTCCCATCTCCGAACTCCCATCTCCTATCTCCGAACTCCCATCTCCGATCTCCGAACTCCCATCTCCTATCTCCGAACTCCCATCTCCGCAAGTCATAAGCCGGCTGCAAGCCGGCGCTCGGACGCACCGGCTACCGCCCACCGACGCACTGAATCTCTGGCTTGAAGACCTTGATGCCCATCGGCTCGAGCTTGGCGACGAGGGCCTCGAACATCGCGTCGTCACGGTAGGTCCCGACAATCGCGCCGCCCGAGCCGGTGAACTTGGCGCTGGCGCCCACCGACCGCGCCGCCTCGATCATCCGCGAATTGCCCTCGCTGATCGGGTAGAGTTCGCGGCGCTTGTCGAAGTTCCGATCGAGCAGAGCCGGGATCCGCTCCAGTTGGCGGTTCAACAGACAATCCCGGACCTCGACCGCCAGATCGGCCCAGTACTTCATCGCGTCGATCACAGCCGGGTCGCCCCGATTGAACCTCTGGCGGATGTCGGTGTGAAAGACCTCCGTTCCCTCGGCAAGATCGGTCCGGTACGCAATGTACAGGGGCGGCAAAAGGCCCGGATCGAGTTCCTCGTATTGCCCGTGTCCCTGGCGCTCGAACTGGGCGCGGTCGAAATCCATGTACACAACGCCTTCGTACACCTGGATGACCCGGTCCTGGAGCCCGGCCGGGATCCCCAACTCGGAGGTCTCGACCGACAGAATCAGGCCGGGCTGGACGGGTTTGGGGATCGAGACGTCGTAGAACTTCATCAGGGCGCGCAGACACGCCGTGATGATGGCGCTCGATCCGGCCAGGCCGACCTGGTTCGGTATGTCCGAATGGTAGCGTAAGGTGAAATTGGCGTCGTGGAGCTCGAGTCCGTGCTCCTGGCAGTAGTCGACGAACCGCTTCACGCTCGCCTTGAGCAGCCTGAGCCCGCCGTAGTACCCGTGCAGACGCACATCGCTCATCAGATGCGCGAGACTGTCGAATCGGAGCAGGTCGCGGTCGTTGGGCAGGATCTCGAGTTCGGGCGATTCCCAGAGGCAAACCTCAGCCCGGAAATTCCGGATGATGAACGAGATCGTCTTTCCGAAATAGCCGTCCGACGGGTTCCCGATCAACCCGGCGCGCGGATAAGCGTATGTGCGGATGAGCATGGGAGATCGGAGTTGGGAGTTCGGAGTTCGGAGATGGGAGATCGGAGTTCGGGGGCGGTGCGTCAGTGCGTCAGTGCATCAGTGCGACACTAGCCCGCATGTTTCACTGACTTGTGGCCAAGGCGAAGCCGAAACCTCCAGAATGCGGACCACTGCGGGCTATACAGGGCGACATAAATGATGCAGCGCCGGGTCAGGGGACCCGGCCTACAAGCCTGTAGGCCGCGTGCCCTCACGCGGCGTGCCCTCACGCGGCGTGACTTCTGACGCTATGGATAGAACAAGCCGCCATTCGTGCTCGTAATCGTAATCCTACTCGTAATCCCAACCCTGAGTTCGCTTACAGCCTCATCGAGTCAGGAGAAGCGATTACGATTACGAGTCAGCAAACTCGGATCTCTGATGACCATCGGCTCGTCGTTGCAGCCGGTTTTCTCTGTGTTCTCTGTGTCTCTGTGGTTCAATCGGGGCGGTGACTGTCATCGAACGGGATTCACCACAGAGACGCAGAGTGCACAGAGAAGACCTTAACCAACAAAAGGACTCGAACCCAAAGCTGCCCAGCATTTTGCGTTCCTTTGCGATCTTCTGTTGAACCTCCACTACCCATGCCGTCCTCTGTGTTCTCTGTGTCTCTGTGGTTCAATTCGGGGCGGTGACAGTCATCGTCGGGATTCACCACAGAGGCGCAGAGCACACAGAGAAGGCCTTAACCAACAGAAGGTCGCAAAGACACACGAAGGACCTGAACTTCGTGTTTTCCCCCCACCCGCTCTTCTCTGTGCTCTCTGTGTCTCTGTGGTTCAATTCGGGGCGGTGACAGTCATCGTCGGGATTCACCACAGAGGCGCAGAGCACACAGAGAAGGCCTTAACCAACAGAAGGGCGTAAAGACACGCGAAGGACCGGGCTTCGCCTGTTCTGCTCTTTGCGTTCCTTTGCGAGCTTTTGTTAATTCCCTGTGTCCCATCTCCGAACTCCGATCTCCCATCTCCCATCTCCGAACTCCGCAAGTTCCAAGCCGGCTGCAAGCCGGCGCTCCGGCGCACCGTCCACCGACGTACCGAGGTACCGGCTGCCGATCTCCGATCTCCCATCTCCGATCTCCTTAAGCCGGCTGCAAGCCGGCGCACCGCCCCACCGCCTCTCTGACCGCCGCGACGATACGGTCCTGATCGGGTTCGGACAGGAACGGGTGCATCGGCAGACTGATCACTTCGCGCGAGGCCTTCTCGGAGACAGGGAAATCGCCAAGACGATAGCCGCAATCGGCGAATACCGGCTGCTCGTGCAGACACTTCGGATAGTAAACCGCTGTCGGAATCCCCTGGGCTTTCAGCGCCGCCCCGAGGGCGTCGCGGTCCGGCACGCGAATGGTGTACTGGGCATAGACGTGCGTGTTGCCGGGGGCGAGGGGAGGGGGGGAGATCGGTGCGTCAGTGCGTCGGTGCGTCGGTGCGTCAGTGCGTCGGTGCGTCAGTGCGTCAGTGCGTCGGTGCGTCGGTGCGTCAGTGCGTCGGTGCGTCAGTGCGTCAGTGCGTCGGTGCGTCGGTGCGTCGGTGGGCAGAGAGCCAGGCGGCAAGGGGGAAGAGTTGTTAGCACGGGGCGAAGCGTCTGCGCTCGACGATTGCGAGAACAGCGCGGTGTAGCGGGCGCCGATGTGGGCGCGCTGTTCGACTTCCCACTCGAACTGCGGGAGCTTGGCGAGCAGGACAGCCGCTTGCAGGGTGTCGAATCGCCCGTTCATCCCGAGGTACGGATGGTGATGGCGCTTGAGTCCGCCATGCGTGCGTATGGCGCGCATCTTGTCGGCCAACGCATCGTCATTGGTGAACAGCGCGCCGCCGTCGCCGTAACAACCCAGCGGCTTGGCCGGGAAAAAGCTGGTGCTCCCGATCAGTGTCACGCCGCAGCTCCGACGCCCCCGCTGGGTTGCGCCGAAGCTCTGCGCGCCGTCTTCGATCACGGGAAGCTTGTGCTTCGCCGCAATCGCATTGATCCGGTCGTAATCGGGCATCTGACCGAACAGACTGACGGGCAAGATCGCTTTGGTCCGCGGCGTGATGGCCGGTTCGATGAGGTCGACATCGATGTTGTAGGTTTCAGGCTCGATGTCGACAAAGACAGGCTTTGCGCCGACCAGGCCGATGACCTCGGCGGTGCTGATCCAGGTGAATGGCACCGTGATGACTTCGTCGCCGGGTCCGATCCCCAGGGCGCGAAGCGCGATTTCGAGACTGTCGGTACCACTGGCAGCGGTGATCGTGTGCCTGACCCCGACATAGCTCGAGAGCGCGGCTTCGATCTCGGCGATCTCGGGTCCCATGATGAAATGGCCGTGTTCGAGCACCCGCTTGATGCGGCCGTCAATCTCGGGGCGATAACGGGCGTACTGTTCTTGAAGGTCAATGAAGTTCATACATCGGAGATGGGAGATGGGAGATCGCAGATCGGGGGCGGTGCGTCGGTAGGCGGTGCGACAATAGCCCGCATGTCTCATGGATGTGTGACCACGGCGAAGCCGAAGACTCCAAAATGCGGACCGCCGTGGGCTATACAGAGCGACATAAATGATGCAGCGCCGGGTCAGGGGACCCGGCCTACAAGCCTGTAGGCCGCGTGCCCTCACGCGGCGTGACTTCTGACGCTATGGATAGAACAAGCCACCATTCGCGCTCGTACTCGTACTCGTAATCCCTGCCCTGACGTCGTTTACAGTCTCATGGACCCGGAAATCTCACCCACGGACCGTCAGGAATTCCGGGACCGCCCCACTAGTGAGGTTTCCGGGCTAGGAGAAGCGATAACGATTAGCAGCGTTCCGGAAGGTGAACCGCAAAGATACGCAAAGATCCTGATTCCGCGTTGCCCTGCTCTTTGCACTGCAATCGGTGACAGTCTTTCATTTCTGGCAAGATTCCCGCACTCCTATTCACCAGCGCTGCGCAGCAGCGCGTCCGCAGCGCGGCGACCGGGGCGTTCGTTGGAACCATACGTGTGCGAGGGTCCCGTTGCTTTGGTTGCGGCTGTGCCGCGCTGCGTCTCTGTGGTTCAATTCGGGGCGGTGACAGTCATCAATTGGTTGCTAGTTGATGGTTGGAAGTTGAACGTTGAACGTTGAACGTTGAGCGTTACCCCCTACCGGCGCACCGCCCCCCCCATCTCCTATCTCCGAGCTCCGAACTCCTTAAGCCGACTGCAAGCCGGCGCTCCAGTGCCCGATCTCCGAACTCCTATCTCCCATCTCCGAGCAGCTCGAGGACCTCGACAATGCGCTGGCCGGCGTGCCCATCCCATCTGTCCGGAATGGCCCCTTTCTTCCATCGACCGTCGAAGAGCCGGTCCAGATGCGGCCTGAGCTTGGCCGGATCGGTGCCGACCAACTCGTTCGTCCCGATGTCGACCGTCTCCGGACGCTCGGTGTTGTCCCGCAACGTCAGACACGGGACACCCAGCACGGTCGTCTCTTCGGTGATGCCGCCCGAATCGGTGATAACCGCCTTGGCGCGCTCGACCAGGTAATTGAATTCGAGATAACCGAGAGGCTCGATCAGGTGCAACCCCGGCCAGGCCGCCGCGCCGCCATTGGCATCGATCTGCTTTCGCGTCCGCGGATGAACGGGGAAGATCACCTTGTGCCCTCGAGCGCCTTGGACGATGGCATCGAGCAAGGCGCGCAGTTGAGCCGCACGATCCACATTCGCCGGACGATGCAGGGTCAGGACAAAATAATCGGCTGGGCGCAAGGCCAGATCGCTCCAGACCGGAGGCGGGCGGAGTCGGGTCCGCTGTTTGAGGAGCGTATCGATCATCGTGTTGCCGACGAAGAAGATGCGGTCATCGGCGACGCCGGCGCGGCGGAGATTGGCGTTGGCCGTCTCGCTGGTGGTGAAGAACCAATTCGTCACCGAATCCGTGACCACGCGATTGATCTCCTCCGGCATGGTCCAGTCGCCGGACCGGATCCCGCCTTCGACATGGGCGACGGGGATCTGGAGTTTGCGGGCGGTGATCGCGCAGGCCATGGTCGAGGTGACGTCGCCCACCACAATGCAGAGAGCGCACGGCCGGTCGAGCAGGAGCATCTCGTAGCGCGTCATGATCGCGGCGGTCTGTTCCGCCTGGGTGCCCGAGCCCGCTTCGAGGTTGATGTCCGGCTCGGGGATGCCGAGTTGCTCGAAGAACGCCCCCGACATGGCCCGGTCGTAATGCTGTCCGGTGTGGACCAGTCGGTACCGGAGAATTGACCCGCGCGCCGCCGCCGACTCGATGGCGTCGATGATCGGCGCGATCTTCATGAAGTTCGGACGCGCCCCGGCGATGAGATCGACGAGAATCGTCGGAGATCGGAGATGGGAGATCGGAGATGGGAGATCGGAGATCGGAGATCGGAGATCGGAGTTGGAAGATCGGGGGGCGGACATCGGTTGTCGGTGCGTCGGTACGTCGGTGCGACAGCAAACATACAGGCTGCCAGGCCCTGCTCGTAATCGTAATTCTCTGTGTTCTCTGTGTCTCTGTGGTTCGGCACATCGGAGATGGGAGATCGGAGATCGGAGTTCGGGGGAACGATGACATCACTTGGAGTCGTGCCCTTCGCGTTCCTTTGCGGTCTTCTGCTAATCGCCCAACCCCAATTCCCGATCTTCGATCTCCAATCTCCGAGCGCCTTAAGCCAGCTACAAGCCGGCGCTCCGGTGCCCGATCTCCGATCTTCGATCTCCCATATCCGGTCTTAGGCTTCCCGCATCCCGCTTGCCCCTTGCCGCTTCGCCGCCCATGCCTTCCTCTGTGTTCTCTGTGTCTCTGTGGTTCAATTCTGGGCGGTGACTGTCATCGAGGGGGGATTCACCACAGAGACGCAGAGCACACAGAGAAGACCTAATCCTCAAAAAGCAAGGAACCTGATTTCGCGTTGCCCTGCCCTTTACCTTCCTTTGCGGTCTTCTGTTAATCGCCCAACCCCAATTCCCGATCGTCGATCTCCAATCTCCGAGCGCCTTAAGCCAGCTACAAGCCGGCGCTCCGGTGCCCGATCTCCGATCTTCGATCTCCCATATCCGATCTTAGGCTTCCCGCATTCCGCTTGCCCCTTGCCGCTTCGCCGCCCATGCTTTCCTCTGCGTTCTCTGTGTCTCTGTGGTTCATTTGGGGACGGTGACTGTCATCGAGGGGGGATTCACCACAGAGACGCAGAGTGCACAGAGAAGACCTAATCCTCAAAAGACCAAACCACCTGATTCCGCCCAGCCATGCCTTCCTTTGTGATCTCTGTGTCTCTGTGGTTCATTTGGGGACGGTGACTGTCATCGAGGGGGGATTCACCACAGAGACGCAGAGCACACAGAGAAGACCCTAATCCTCAAAAAGCAAGGAACCTGATTTCGCGTTGCCCTGCCCTTTACCTTCCTTTGCGATCTTCTGTCAGTCCCCGCCTACCGCCCACCGACGCACCGCCCACCGACGCACCGCCCACCGACGCACCGGCTACCGATGCACCGCCCTCGATCTCCGGACTCCCATCTCCGAACCCCTTTGCACTTGGCGCCTATCCCATTGCGTAGAAGCTGCGATACCACGCGACAAATCGCCTCACCCCTTCTTCGATGGATGTCGCGGGCCTGAACCCGACGTCGCGCATGAGGTCATCGACATCGGCATACGTGGCGGGCACATCGCCGGGCTGCATCGGCAACATCCGCTTCTGAGCCGTGCGCTCGAGGGCCTGTTCGAGAAGCTCGATGAGGTGCAGGAGCTCGACCGGATTGTTGTTGCCGATGTTGTAAAGGCGGTAGGGAGCGGCGCTGGTGCCTGGGTCGGGCGCATCGCCCGACCATGCCGGGTTCGGGGCAGCGACGCGGTCCGCCACGCGCACCACGCCCTCGACGATATCGTCGATGTAGGTGAAATCGCGGCGCATCCGCCCTTCGTTGAAGACATCGATCGGACGGCCGTCGAGGATGGCCTTGGCGAACAGGAAATAGGCCATGTCGGGACGGCCCCAAGGACCGTACACGGTGAAGAAGCGGAGTCCGGTCGTCGGCAATCCGTACAGATGGCTGTACGTGTGGGCCATCAGCTCATTGGCCTTCTTGGTGGCGGCGTACAGGCTCAGCGGATGATCCACGTTCTGATGCACGGAGAAGGGCATCCGCGTGTTCGCGCCGTAGACCGAACTCGATGAGGCGTAAACCAGGTGCTCGAGGCCGTTGTGACGGCAGCCTTCGAGGATGTTCGTGAACCCGACGAGATTGCTGTCGATGTACGCACGCGGGTTCGTGAGCGAGTAGCGGACGCCAGCCTGGGCGGCCAGGTGGATCACACGCTGCGGACGCGTACTCGCAAAGAGACGCTCGAGGCCGTCCCGATCAGCGAGGTTAAGCCGGTGAAACTCGAACCCGGCGCGGCCGGTCAATCGCGCCAGGCGCGCCTCTTTGAGCCGGACATCGTAGTAGTCGTTGAGGTTGTCCAGGCCGATCACCTGGTCCCCGCGCGCGATCAGGCGCTCGGCGACGTGATATCCGATGAACCCGGCAACGCCTGTAACCAGAAGCTTCATTCAAGCTTTCCACACCTGACCGGGCCTGGCGGGTGTGCCGGACATGGCGTTGCGGGTATCGACGATGCAAGACGCCCACTCGGCCAGTTGACGATAGTCGACAGCCTTGTGGTCAGTCGCGATCAGGACGACGTCGAATCCTCCGATGCTCGATGCCGACCAAGGCACGGACTCCGTTCCGGCCCAGTGGCTGTGTTCGCGAGTCGGTCGGATGACCGGCACATGCGGATCGTGATAGGCGACCAGGGCGCCTCGTTTCTTGAGCAGATCGAGCAGGATGTAACTTGGCGATTCGCGGTCGTCGTCGACGTCCGGCTTATACGCCAGGCCGAGCACGAGGACGCGGCTGCCATTGAGCGGCTTGCGCTTGGCGTTCAGAGCCTCGGCGACACGGTTGACCACATACACGGGCATTGACGTGTTGATCTCGCCCGCCAGTTCGATAAACCGAGTGTGCTGTCCGTACTCGCGCGCCTTCCAGGTCAGATAGAACGGGTCGATCGGGATGCAATGCCCACCCAAGCCGGGTCCGGGGTAGAAGGGCATGTAACCGAACGGCTTGGTCCGGGCGGCATGGATGACCTCCCAGACATCGATGCCCATCGCGCCGTAGACGATCTTGAGTTCGTTGACCAGGGCGATGTTGACGCTGCGAAAGATGTTCTCGAGCAGTTTGGTCGCCTCGGCGGCCCGACACGACGAGACGGGCACGACGGTGTTGATCGCTTGGCTGTAGAGGGCGACAGCACGATCGAGACAGGCCGGGGTGTAACCGCCGACGACTTTGGGGATGTCGCGGACGACGCTTTGCGGGTTGCCGGGGTCTTCGCGCTCGGGCGAAAACGCCAGGTGGAAGTCGGTCCCGGCCTTCAACCCGGACCCTCGCTCGATCACCGCGCACAGGTCCTCGTCGGTTGTGCCGGGGTACGTCGTCGATTCGAGAACCAACAGGGCGCCCCTCGAGAGATGGGGCGCAACAGCCTCGCCTGTCTTGAGAATGAACGAGATGTCCGGTTCGCGGTTCTTGTTCAGCGGCGTCGGCACACAGATGATCACCGCCGAAACCTCTCTGATCCGCGAAAAATCGGTCGAGGCTTCGAACCGGCCGGCCCGGACCTGCTCCTGGATGGCGTCTGAACCGATGTGCTTGATGTAGCTGCGTCCCTGCTGAATGGCCTCGACCTTGGAAGAATCGATATCGAGTCCGAGCACGCGCGCGCCGGACCGCGCGAACTGGAGAGCGAGCGGCAGACCGACGTAACCAAGTCCAACAACGGCGATTAGGCGGGCGTCAGGAGGAGCGGGCATGGGAGTGTCAGTGGGTCAGTGCGTCGGTAGCCGGTGCGTCGGTGCGCCGGTGCGTCGGTGCGTCAGTGCGTCGGTATGACAGCAAACACAAAGGCCGCCAGTTCCTGCTCGTAATCGTAATCCTCTGTGTTCTCTGTGTCTCTGTGGTTCGGCACATCGGAGATGGGAGTTCGGAGATGGGAGTTCGGAGATGGGAGTTCGGAGATGGGAGTTCGGAGATGGGAGTTCGGAGATCGGAGTTCGGAGATCGGAGTTCGGAGATGGGAGTTCGGGGGGACGAAGACATCACTTGGAGTCGTGCCCTTCGCGTTCCTTTGCGATCTTCTGTTGAACCTCCACCAGGCCGTGCTTTGCTCTGCGCTCTCTGTGTCTCTGTGGTTCGGCACATCGGAGATGGGAGTTCGGAGATCGGAGTTCGGGGGAACGAAGACATCACTTGGGGTCGTGCCTTTCGCGTTCCTTTGCGATCTTCTGTTAATCGCCCAACCCCAATTCCCGATCGTCGATCTCCAATCTCCGAGCGCCTTAAGCCAGCTACAAGCCGGCGCTCCGGTGCCCGATCTCCGATCTCCGATCTCCCATATCCGATCTTAGGCTTTCCGCATCCCGCTTGCCCCTTGCCGCTTCGCCGCCCATGCCTTCCTCTGTGATCTCTGTGTCTCTGTGGTTCAATTCGGGGCGGTGACTGTCATCGAGGGGAATTCGCCACAGAGACGTAGAGTGCACAGAGAAGGCCTTAATCCTCAAGAATACCAAAGAACCTGATTCCACGTTCCCCTGCCCTTTGCGCTCCTTCGCTTCAGAGCAATCGTTCGAGGATGGGGGCAGCGGATTGGAGTTTGGATTGTATCTTCGCCAGGTGTTCGAGGCGCTTGCGACAGATATCGAACTCCTCTTCGCTCAGGAAACCGCCAGTCAAATCCTCGTGCAGGCCGTCCATCATCTCAGTCAGACGCTTGCCTGCAACGCCGAGTCGGGGCTTAAGGAACTCGCGGTAGAGTTCCAAGAGCATGGTTGCGGGGTCGGAGGCGAGTTGGAAGTAATCGCGTCGATCTCCGGGAATCCAGATTTGGCGAATGGCACCCCAAGCGACCAATTGACGGGCGCCCATGCTCGTGCTCGCCTTGCTGATTTCGAGTTGGGCGGCGATCTCATCGAGGGAGAGCGGACGCGCGGAAAAGAAGAGTAAACCGTAAATCTGTCCGACAGATCGTGGGAAACCGAGACGACGACACAGATTCCCGACAGTGCTGATGAAGTCCTGTCGGGTCCGCGAGCGGAGCGGATTCGAGACAGAAGTCTCTCGTTGAGATGGGATTACGGTGGGCACACTTCGTGCCGGTCGGTTCGCCGACACGGGGGCGCCGGGCGAGCCGGACGGCTGTGAATAACTCGTCCGTTCAAAACGGTCTGAAAGGACTAGTACAAAACCCGCAGAAGGCAAGGAAAAAACGGTGCGCCGGTGCGTCGGTGCGTCGGTGCGTCAGTGCGTCGGTGCGTCAGTGCGTCGGTGCGTCGGTGCGCCGGTGCGTCGGTGCGCCGGTGCGTCAGTGCGTCGGAGTTCGGAGTTCGGAGATCGGAGATCGGAGTTTGGAGATCGGAGTTTGGAGATCGGAGTTTGGAGATCGGAGTTCGGAGATCGGAGATCGGAGATCGGAGTTCGGAGATCGGAGATTGGAGAAATGGCAGGTGGCATCCGGCGCTTGCGGCGGCGGGGGGCTGTCTGGTAGGTATTGGCGCAGGGCTTGCCGGTGTGGCGAAATGGCAGACGCACGGGACTTAAAATCCCGAGGCCTTCAACAGCCGTGCGGGTTCGAATCCCGCCACCGGCACCAACTCCGCTGTATGACCAGAACAACCGAACCGTACGGCGCTCTGACCGTTGTCGCGACCTTTGCCGGCAGCTTTGTCGACCGCCATGGCGCCTGACGAAGGTGGCAACGAAGGCACCGACACACCGGCTACCGACACACCGGCTACCGACGCACCGGCTACCGGCCCCCTTTGGGTCCGTGGACAATCCAGCCAGGCGCGAACACGTCGATCGCGTCTGGCAGGAGATACAACCAATCGGCGTATTCCGAATTTCAATTCGCCGACTGACGGCGCAGCGACTACGCTGCGCCGCCAGAACGTGGCCTCGACGAATCCAAACTCAGCCCAAACGCGGCGCCTCTGGATGGCACTGAGCCCGGCGCTAATCGTGCCGTGCCTGGGGGCCCTCGCCTACTTCGTCTTGTTTACGGAATCCGCGCTGGTCAAGACCCTCTACGGCAGCACGAAAGCATTCACAGTGGTCTGGCCCGTCCTGGCCCTGACACTGATCCTGCGTCAGCGGTTCCAGCTTCCGCATCCGCACCGTCGCGATCTCGATGCCATCGCGCTCGGGGCCGCGAGCGGCTTCCTGATCGGACTCGTTTTGGTCGGGCTCGCGCAGACCGCGTTGCGCGGCGCCGTCTCGTCTGGCGTTCCCGCCATTCGCTCGCAGGCTGAGCGATTCGATCTGATCGATCATTACTGGCAGTTCGCCCTGCTGCTCTCGGTCGTTCACGCGTTCATCGAGGAGTATTACTGGCGCTGGTTCGTCTACGGCCAGTTGCGGCGGTTGTTGCCCCCGGCGGGCGCGCATGTCGTGGCAGGCGCGGCGTTCGCAGCGCACCACGTGGTCATTACGGGTGTCTACTTCGGATGGGGCTGGGGCGTCGTGTTCGGGGCGGGCGTGGGCCTGGGCGGCGTCCTCTGGAGCATCATGTACGAGCGGCAAGGAACTCTGACAGGTGCCTGGATTTCGCACGCGATCGTCGATCTCGCGATCATGGCCGTCGGACACCGCGCCCTGTGGGGGACGTGGATTTTCTAGACATCAATGATTCGGCGACCCGGTTCAGGCGGCGGGCAGTTGAGATCGATACTCGGTGGGGGACAATCCGGTAATCTTCTTGAAGACCCGATTAAAATGGGTAAGCGACTGGAACCCGACCTCGAACGCGATCTCGCTGATGCGCAGGTTGGGATTGAGTGCGAGGTTTTTGGCCTTCTCGATTCGGATGCGCGAGACGAAGTCGGTGAAGTTGATGCCGGTGGCCTTCTTGAACACCTTGCAGAAGTAGAAAGTGCTGCTGTTGACCGCCCGCGCCACCTGGGTGAGCGTCAGGTCCTCCGCCTGATGCTCGAGGATGTACTCTTTAGCCTTGGCGATCATAGCGGGCTCCGGGTGTTCCTGGCGGACCAGCACCTGGTTGCTGACCATCGACAGGTGTTGTGCGAAGATCGAGAGCATCTTCACTACCGCGTCATGCTCGCGCGGCGAAAGCACAGGCGTCCGAAAGTAGGCGTCCTTCAGTTCCGATTTGTCGACATCGAGCCCCCACTTGGCAACCTGTCGAGCAACCCGCTCGAACTGGCTCTCGATAGGCTTCTTCCGAAACACCTGACCGGTTTGGAGGAATCCGACCAGTTGCTCGCCCAGGCGGACCGGGACGGCCGTTTCGCTCAAGGCCGATCCGCACAGAACGGTCTGGGGCTCGAACGCCGAGAGTTCGGAAAGACGCTGTTGGGTCAGCAAACAGGCGGCGCACGCGCTGCTTTTGCGCGCCATCAGGGCGCAGTAGGCATTCTCGTTGCGGCGCCCGTGATAGGGCAGTTGCCACGACTCGACCGTCCGCAGCGTCAACGGCAAGCCGGTGATATCGTTGAATGCACGGGCGTAATCGAGGTAAATCCTCGAATTCGCCAGCGCCTCAATCAGATTCTTGCCGTTGGTATTCATGGTTGCACGGCGAACAGAGCCTGTTCGCCCCAATGCGAATCCATCGACCGCAACAGAGGTTCGACAGCCAAGGACCGCGACCGAGTCCAGAAACACCGGGCGTCACAGCAAAGTCACCAGCATTTGCCATGACCCGCACAATTTATGTCCAATCAAAGGCAAACGTCAAGGCATGATCGAATGAAAACACACCGCCGATTCATGGATGCGAACAGGCTGGAGCGGGGACGTCCTCGTCCCCGTCCAATCGAGTCGCACACTGTGTTCGCGGGCGACGAGGACCTGTCTGCCCTGCCTGCCCTTTTGTTTAACCCTCATGGCCCATGCTTTGCGGCCTCTGTGTCTCTGTGGTTCAATTCGGGACGGTGACTGTCATCGAGGGGAATTCACCACAGAGACGCAGAGTACACAGAGAAGACCTTGATCCTCAAAAGACCACAACACCTGATTCCGCCCAGCCATGCTTTCCTCTGTGTTCTCTGTGTCTCTGTGGTTCGGCACATCGGAGATGGGATTTCGGAGATCGGAGTTGGGGGGAACGATGACATCACTTGGAGTCGTGCCCTTCGCGTTCCTTTGCGGTCTTCTGTTAATCGCCCAACCCCAATTCCCGATCTTCGATCTCCAATCTCCGAGCGCCTTGAACCGGCTACACACAGGCGCTCCGGTGCCCGATCTCCGATCTTCGATCTCCCATCTCCGATCTCAGGCTTTCCGCATCCCGCTTGCCCCTTGCCGCTTCGCCGCCCATGCTTTCCTCTGTGTTCTCTGTGTCTCTGTGGTTCAATTCGGGACGGTGACTGTCATCGAGGGGAATTCACCACAGAGACGCAGAGTGCACAGAGAAGACCTGAATCCACAAATGACCACAACACCTGATTCCGCCCAGCCATGCTTTCCTCTGTGTTCTCTGTGTCTCTGTGGTTCGGCACATCGGAGATCGGAGATCGGAGTTCGGAGTTCGGAGATCGGAGTTGGGGGGAACGATGACATCACTTGGAGTCGTGCCCTTCGCGTTCCTTTGCGGTCTTCTGTTAATCGCCCAACTGAAATTCCCATCTCCGATCTCAGGCTTTCCGCATCCCGCTTGCCCCTTGCCGCTTCGCCGCCCATGCTTTCCTCTGTGTTCTCTGTGTCTCTGTGGTTCAATTCGGGACGGTGACTGTCATCGAGGGGATTCACCACAGAGACGCAGAGTACACAGAGAAGACCTTGATCCTCAAAAGACCACAACACCTGATTCCGCCCAGCCATGCTTTCCTCTGTGTTCTCTGTGTCTCTGTGGTTCAATTCGGGGCGATGGCTGTCATCGAGGGGCTTCACCACAGAGACGCAGAGTACACAGAGAAGACCTTAATCCACAGAAGGTGGCAAAGACACGCAAAGGGCCAGGTTTTGACTCTGCCGTGCTTTACGTTCCTTCGCGATCTTCTTGCCGGCAGGCAGGCGTCGCCCCTCCGCTGCATGAATTGGCCCTGGTCGAAAACAGCAGGCCACCGATTCCGGTTGCGCTGATCCAGGCTACCCGCCAAAGTCTGGTCCGAACAAGCGACAATCAGTTGCATCCCCCAGCATGAAACAACCAAACGAAAGCCATCCGACCCGGGTTCGTCTGTTCATCAAACCGCACTGCGGCTGGTGTCGGCAGGCGATGGCGTGGTTGGATCGGAATGGGATAGCGTACGAGACGTTCGATGTGACAGGCGATCCGAAGGCGTGGGACGAGATGCTTGCGCTCTCGGGCCAGGCGCTCGCGCCGGTAATCGAGGTGGACGGACAGGTCCTCGCCGACTTCGGCGAGGCGGAGTTGTCGCGCTGGTGGAAATGGGACAGCGCCGTCTGACGACGGCGGCTACGGGGGCCTCTCACCTCGGCGGTCGCCGGGACAACGCCAGAACGCCTCCACCCAACGGGGTCCCGACCATCAACCATCGACAATCGACAATCAACCGCTTCAGTCAGCGCCGTCTCACGACGGCGGCTACGAAGAGTGGCGTAGCCGTCCCGTAGCCGCGGACGTGAGTCCGCGCTGACTCGCTCCGCCGAAGACAATGATCAGCGCCGTCTGACGACGGCGGCTACGGGGGCCTCTCACCTCGGCGGTCGCCGGGACAACGCCAGAACGCCTCCACCCAACGGGGCCTGCCCATCAACCATCGACAATCGACAATCAACCGCTTCAGTCAGCGCCGTCTCACGACGGCGGCTACGGGTAGCGGAGTAGCCGCGGACATGAGTCCGCGCTTGAGCGTGCGGCCCTGGACGCGGATCGGTTCCACTGCGCCCACGATTTACCCCAGTGGCCGTTTCGAGTCCAGCAAAAAAATGTCCAAACTCCAGGCCGCGGACATGAGTCCGCGCTGACTCGCTCCGCCGAAGACAATGATCAGCGCCGTCTGACGACGGCGGCTACGGGGGCCTCTCACCTCGGCGGTCGCCGGGACAACGCCAGAACGCCTCCACCCAACGGGGCCTGCCCATCAACCATCGACAATCGACAATCAACCGCTTCAGTCAGCGCCGTCTGACGGCGGCGGCTACGGGGAGCGGAGTAGCCGCGGACATGAGTCCGCGCTGATTTGCTCCGTGAAGAATACTGATCGGCGCCATCTCACGATGGCGGCACCTCTGTCGAGCGCCCTGGCGGCTGACGACAAAGGCAGCGACAAAGACTTTGAGCCGCCGCACCGGCTACCGGCGCACCGACCCGAACTCCCATCTCCGAACTCCGATCCAGGCTAGCGTCCGGGCGACAGATACGGGAGCTGCCAGGGTTTGCGGTAAGAGACGCTCACGAGGGCGTCGGCCTTGGGATCAGCGATCACTCGTTCCGCCTGGGTATCCCAGTTCACTTTGTGGCCGGTGCGCAAAGCGATGTTGCCGAGATGGGCCACGGTCGAGACGTGGTGGCCGACACCGAGATTCTCGATCGGCTGTTGGCGCGACTTGATGCAATCGAGGAAATTGCGCACGTGCGCGGGGCGCGGGTCGGCGCCGCCCGGGTATTTCTTCGGTTCGAGGGCGTCCTTGGTCGGTTCGCGCAGGATTTCCCATCCGCTGTCGTTGATGACCAGCGTGCCTTCGGTGCCGGTGAACGACATGCCCCAGGGGCGGTTGTAGAGGCCGAGGCCGACGCCGACCTTGTGTTCCCAGACCAGTGTGTAAGTGGGGAACTCGTAGACGGTGATCTGGGTATCGGGCGTTTCCGAATTGTCTTCGAGGACGTACTTGCCGCCGCTGGACATGACGGACTTGGGCGGCTCGGGGCCCATGGCCCAGAGGAGCACCTGGATCAGGTGCACGCCCCAGTCGGTCATCAGACCGCCCGCATAATCCCAGAACCAACGGAAGTTGAAGTGAAAGCGGTTCGAGTTGAACGGTCGGTCCGGCGCCGGGCCGAGCCACATGTCGTAATCCACACCGGGCGGCACCGGGCCGTCGGCGGGGCTGCCAATCGGACGAATCCAGTCCAAATAGGCCCAGGCGCGAACCAATCCGACCTTGCCGAGCTTGCCTGTTTTGACGAAATCGACGGCTTGGGCATAGGTTGGGCTGCTGAGGCGCTGGGCGCCCATCTGGCAGACCCGGTTGTGGCGTTGCGCGGCCTCGATCATCGCGCGTCCTTCAGCGATGGTGAGGGCCAGCGGCTTCTCGACATAGACGTCCTTGCCGGCCTGACAGGCCAGCACGGTGGGAAGAGCGTGCCAATGATCGGGTGTCGCCACCACGACGGCATCGACATCCTTACGTTCCAAAACGCGGCGGAAATCCTTGACGGTGTCGGGTGTGGCATCGCGCTTCTCTTTGACCAGTTTGACGGCCTCGGCCAGTTGCTTGTCGTCGACGTCGCACACGACCGGGCAATCGACCTCCGGGTTCAGAAAGAAGGTCGCCAGATCGCCCCGCCCCATGGCGCCCGAGCCGATCAGCGCGACCCGGACCTTTTCGCTGGCCGCAGCAGCTCGAGGGAAAGGGGAGAGCACCAGGCCGCCGGCCAGCGGCAGACCGGCGGCAAACACCGAGGATTGACGAAGGAAGTTTCGGCGAGAGACGTTGTTCATAAGATTTGCTGAGCGCATTATGCGACAGCGAATCCGATCGAGCCAGCGCAAATTGCTTCGGCGCGACAGGGCTGGTCCTGCATTCGTGCGGCCTGATCGATGCAATTGTTCAAAACAGAATCGCCACGAATACAACGCATTACACGAATCCAAGATTTCCCAAGATTCGTGTCATACCTGAGATTCGATAAAGTGGCAGGTTATTCATCCTGGGATACGTGGCTCTTTGCAGGCAGATAAAGTGACAGGTTCTTTATCTATGGAGAGCGCGCCGGTCGTTTACCACGGCCGCCCGCTGCTCGTTTACAACCGTCGCGACGACATCCAGAACAAGACGGGCGATGACACTCGGTGCATGCACTTGTTCGTGCGCGACCTGGTGACCGGACGGGACATTGCTCGATTTGGCGAGGGGCATTCGTTTGCCAACGCCTTTGTGCGCAGGAACGAGTTGAACGTGTTTGCCAGTGAAGGCACGAACCTCAGCGCTTTTCGGCCGCACCTTTATCCGCGGGAGGGTTGAGCCATTTCAAAGCACGGAACCGGGAAAAATCGGCGTCGGTCGAGCAGAGTGTGGCACCGCGCTCGATGGCCAATGAGGCCAGATGGGCGTCCTGGGTCAGGTTGCCGGTGCATTGATTTTGCCGCAGGAGGTCGGCAAAGCGCGGCCAATGCTCGGTGCCGGGATCGAGAATGCGGGCAGCGGGTTGCGCCAGCCAGGCGTCCATTTTGGCAGTCGCCGCGCTCGCCGAAAGCGGCCGAGGAAACAACCCCGGATGGGTGGCAATTCGCAAGAAGGCGAGAATCACGGGCCAGGCAAAGCCAAGTTCCTCGGTGCCGGAAAGTGCCGCGTCCAGCCACCGGCGCGCCCCCTCGTGCTGCGGAGCCGCCGAGTTGACGGCGTACAGCAGCAGATTGGCGTCGATCACCATCATGGTTTCGATGCGTTCTCCGCGAGCTCGAGCAAGTCGCCGATGTTGTCGTAGTTCAGATGGGGAAGAACTCCCATATCCTCGGGTACAGTGTGAAAAGGCTTTGCCTTCGGCTTGGCCAGCATCTGGTCCAAACCGCGTCGCAACGTCGTGTTGAGGGCCTCCTTGAAGCTCAGTTTTCGGGCGCGGCTCACCTCTTGCAGACGGCGGGCAACGTCGGGTTCCAAGGTAACGGTTGTTCTCACGGGGGGACGTTAGGCTCAGAGCCTTGTGCTGTCAAGAGACCTCCTGGATAGCATCATGATGCTAATTGGGAATCCCCGACAGGGCGCACGCGAAAGAACCAAAAAAAGGGCCGGGGGATGCTCCCCGGCCCTGGTGTTTATACGGACAGGCTTGCGGGCGCTGCCGCCGCAGCTCGCGACGCTACTTCTTCAAGCGGTAGAAGGTTGCGGCCTGAGACGGCGTGAGCGTCAGCTTCTTCTGGCCGCCTTCGACCACAGCGCCCGAGGTATCGACGGCGGACCAGGTTGCGGCGGGCCCGAGGGCGGCGGTCGATTCGAGGAGGTAGGTGCTGGTCGCCGGCCATGCGATGACGACGCTACCGGCGGTTGTCGAGACAGCTAGCGCCGGCTGGGTCTCCATGGACGGGAGGGTGTCTGGTCCGGCGGCGTAGCAGGCAGCCACCTGATCGGCGGAGAGAGCGCCCTCCCAGATGCGGAACTCGTTGTATGTTCCGGGGAACATGCTGTCGGGCCACTGCGATCGCCCGAGCCAATTATTGACGTCGTGGATCAGGTTCAGGGGCGTGGCTGAGCCGCCTGTGGCGACAGGCGCACCGTTGAGGTACATCACGGTCTGGTTGCCCGAGTAGTTGTAAGTGATGACCAGGTGGTGTTCCTTGCCCGCGGCTGGCGTCGCCGTGTTCAAGACCGTTGGTTCGTTGGCTGTGCGCGGGTCGCGCACGGCGAAGCGGATGGACCCACCGTCGGCCGCGGTGAAGGGCGTGAGGAACAGGTAGTCGCCGTTTCCATTCGCCACATTCTCGCCACCGGACGATGTGCCGAAGTCGAAGACGCGCGCCCAGTGGGCTGGGGCATCCCAGGCGACCCAGGCCTCGATCGACACGTTGACGAGGCTGCTGATGATGCCGTTGGGCAGGTCGACGTAACCCGCGATGACATCGTCGCCCGCATTCGAGGCTCCGCCACCCGGCAGGGTCAGTCTTCCGGCGCCGTCGAAATCAGCGCCCAGGCCCTTGAGGGTGCCGTCCGCGCCGCCGATCGAGTCTTTGACCGTTGTGCTGCCGGCAGCCTCGCTGAAGCTGTACCGGTGTTTGAGTTCGAGCGTCGGCGGGGCGAGAACCGTCACCTGTTGGCTGGCTTGCTTGCCCGAGTAGGTCGCCTTGATCGTGGCCGTGCCCGCCTTAATGGCGGTGTAGGCGCCATTGGCGTCGACGGTCAGGACCGACGGATCGCTCGATTCGAGCGTTGTGAACGGGAGCACATTGAGGTACTTGCGATTGGCATAATCCGCCGTGACGCTTGCCTGGCCGACCGCGCGCGGGCCGACGAGGGTGGTGGCGGTGAGCTTGAGAACGACCCCATGCAACTCTCCGGGAGGCGTCCCCTCGGCGCCGTAGAGGAAGTTGTTAGCCACATCGCCGGCGCTCAGCATGCCGCCGTGCACGCGAACGGAAGCGATGTAACCCGAGAGCGCCTGGCCGAAGTCGAAATCCGTGCCGGCGGTGTTGGCCTGTGCGGCCAAGCGGATGTAATCGTTGGCGTGGGTAGCCAGGGGCGCGGAGAGGGCTTTTTCCGTCTTCAAGACACCGTCGGCATAGACTCGAACGATCTTGTCGCCGTTGTAAGTGTAGACCAGGTAGTGCCAGGAACCGGCCACGGGCGTGCCGCTCCAGCCGACGTCGGGGCTGCCCCAGTGCCCGACGGCGCCATACGTGGCATTCGCGCCGTAGTTAAAGGAGAGGTTCGAGCCTTCGGGGCCGCCCCGATGCGACCAAGCCACCAAAGTCTCCTCGGGATTGATCGCAGGATTGAACGCCCAGACTTCGATGGAACGATCGCTTTGCAGGACCAGATCGAGGTCGGTCAACGGCCCCTGGTAGGCCGTATCGATGCCGTTAAAGCTCACGGCTGCCAGGCCCGTGTTCTCCACGTCAGCCACATAAACCGGGGTCCCGACCGCCACGAAATCGCCTTCACCGGTCCGATTCGGCCAGATGCTGGTGTCGGTCTTGACGTCGTCGGCACGAAGATCAACCCACAACTTGCCGGCGGTCGCGACTCCAGTCTGCCGCGGATTGACGATAATGGGGACGGCGGTTGACCGCCCGCCGTAGCTCAAGGTGACGTTGGCGGAGCCTGGCGCCAACGCCGCGATGACACCGGTCTGACTGACGCTGACGACCGCCGGCATGTCCGAGGCGTAGGTCACGCCCGGAACGCCTTGGAGGGCCACGCCCGCCAGTTGCGCAAAGTCAACGGTTGCGGAAGTCGGCTGCGTGTCGCCCTGGGTCATCGTGGTTTGAAGCACGACGAGGTGGACGGCCAGCACGCTACCCAGGACGGCGGAATCCGTGCTTGGATTCGCAGCCCCGGAGACGAAGCTGGCAGCGACCTCGACCGAGTTGAGCGGATTGTTGTAGATGCGGAATTCGTCGATGGTGCCGTCGTAGGCCCCGTCGCCGTTGTACAGCGAGCGGCCCAGCCAGGAGTAATTGTTCTGAATCTTGCTCAGGTCGAAGCCGACCGAGGCGGCCACGGTGACGGAGTTGACGAGCAGGCCGTCCTTGTAGAGGGACATGGCGCTGTTGGCTGGATCGTACACGCAGGTGATCACACAGGGACCGAGGTTGTCGAGGGTCCCCGCACCGGTCACAACATGTTCGTCGTTGTAGCCGGGGTCAGCCTGGGCGTAGCTCATCCGGAAATCGCCCGGACCCGAGTGGGGGCAAAACATGAGCATGTGGGCGCCCGCGCCGGCGGCATTCTGATTGCCGAACGCGTAGATTTCGGACCAATTCGCGTTCGCATAGACGTCGATCCACATCTCGAACGTGGCGGCGGTGAAGCCGTGGATGATGTTGGCCGGCAGTTCGATGTAGTCGCAGGTCGCCCCGGACGGCACAGTTCCGCCGGCACTCGAGAAATACGCCACGCCCCCGGCGACGTAGGTGTTGTTCATGATCGTGCCGTGAGCGGTGCCGATGGAATCGCTCGCGTCGTTGTCCGTGTCGAAGCTGTAGCGGTGTTTGAGGTCCGCTGAGGCGTTCTGCGCCAGTGCCCACGTGAGGGCGCCGGCCACAAGCACCCGCGCGGCCACACGCCCGAGGTGTCGAATTGAAGATGTGTTCATTTTCATGCAGTCCTTCTGGTCGGCCGGTTCGATTGTTTGTCTTCACGACCCAACGCCACAAGGACCGGCTCTTGCCTTGCGGAGCCTGGATGTTCTGTCCGGTATCCTCGTATCCCATTGCAGACCAGTTTGTCAATCGTCCAGTTGATTGCGTGCATCTGAGCATCTGATAGTTGTCGCTGTGATCCCGCCGGTGAGAGCACCGGGCCGACAACGGATGGAAAGTGGAGGATGGGCGACGCCTGCCAGCCGCCTGCCTGTCGGTAAGAAGATCGCAAAGGAACGCGAAGCACGGCAGAGTCGAAACCTGGCCCTTTGCGTGTCTTTGCCACCTTTTGTGGATCAAGGTCTTCTCTGTGTACTCTGCGTCTCTGTGGTGAATTCCCCTCGATGACAGTCACCGTCCCGAATTGAACCACAGAGACACAGAGGCCGCAAAGCATGGGCCATGAGGGTTAAACGGACGGGCAGGCAGGGCAGACAGGTCCTCGTCGCCCGCGAACACAGTGTGCGACTCGATTGGTCGGGGACGGGGACGTCCCCACTCCAACGCCTTCGTGTGCGTGAACAGCGCACACCAGCCCGGATTTCTCACCAACGGACGGGTGTATCGGGAATCCGGGCAGTGGGATACCGCTTTGCATCGGAGATTCCAGTGAATTTTTGGCCCTAAACCTTCATTGGGACTCGATCTGACGCGGGTTTCATGCACCTTCAACTTTGTCTCAAATGTAGGCAGGTGATTATTCACATAATTCTTGAACAATTAT